>OCPV01000211.1_pt1 | contig 60179 bp, 67 predicted proteins | sample 1538511 | NCBI WGS metagenome assembly OCPV01 (sample SAMN04571704, study PRJEB22368) | human gut metagenome | biome: human gut; material: stool | host: Homo sapiens | place: Luxembourg | collected 2012-08-30 | reverse complement strand
TAGCAAATTACAAGCTGAAAAAGAAAAAATAAAACAAGAATTACAGAAATTTAAAAACTTCTGGTATAGAATTATGGGACATTTTCATAAGCGAATTTGCTATGACAAAGATAATAACTATAAAATAGTAAGTGATGATCTATATAAAAACGGCATATTTACTGATGATGAAAATGAAATTGCAAATAATATTGCTAGGAAAGTAAAACCTAAAGAAAATATAGAACAAGCGAAAAATAAAAAAAAAAATAGCTTTGAAATAAAGTAAAGGAGAAAAATTTTATGAAAGAAAATAAAGTTGAAAATGTAATAAATATAATAAAAGATATGGATACAAAAGATAAATTAAGATTAGGAATATGTTTGACTACAAGTAGTTGGACTAATATTTTATATAACAAAATAGAAATGTATCAGAAATTTGATACTATGCTAAAAGAAGTTGATGAAGAATATAGAACTACATTAATAAATTTTGCAAAATATAAACTTATAATGTTTACAATGGCTAAACTTATGGAAATGGAAACAACAGAGCAAAATAAAGTTTCTTTATATTTATTTAATAATATATCAACATTATGTTAAACTTGCTTTTGCAATAAAAAAATGTTATAATAAAGTTAATCTATTGTACTTTACACAGCAAAGTCCAGAGAAAATTAATCATTTTTTCTGGAGGGGCTGTGTGAAACCTCCAGAAAATTTTAGGAGGGAACAATAATATGGGAATTTTTGATTCTTTTTCCAAAGGTTTCAATGAAGGCAGAGAACGTGCACGTAAGGAAGCATATCGGAGAAGAGATTTTCCGGTTAAATTGGTAGAGCCAAGCACGGGAAGAATTGTTGAACTTCAAGTAATTGAGCCAGATGATGCTGTCGCTAAAATGTATATGGGGCAATTAGAAGCATATGCTAAAGCACTTGAACAGTACGGCGTACAGTGGAACATTAATGGCAAAAGAATTCGGTTGACATTTACAGACGGTAATATGGCCGAAAATGCACGTAAAACTTGGAAAAAATGATTTAGTCCCAAAGCAGTGAACAGACCAAAAGTATTGTTCACTGCTTTTCTTTACAATGTTAGTAGTCATATAAAATTTTTATAGATTTATTATAAATTTGTTGCAATTTCATAAAAATATGATATACTTTAATAAATTGATTGATATTTGTATCAATCGTCAAGAGAGCCAAAAAGTTGTAGATAACTACTTCGTTGGCACCATTAGAACACCAAGTGTTTGAGTAAATCAGAACTTGGTGTTTTAATTTTTAAAATAGTCAAAGTTCTAACAAAAGTTCTAACACTTTTCCAAAATTAGAATTTTTATTAAGTTAGAAATGTATTTTTAATTAGAAATTTTATTATATAAAGGAGGTATATAATGGGATCATATGTAGAAATTAATGATACTTTACAAATAACAAAAGAGCAAGGTTTTCCAAAAGAATTAGATTGGAAACAACATCTAAAAATACCATATATGGCAGAACAATTTAAAGATAAAATATTTGAATTTAAAGACAAACCTAATATTAGGAACTATCAAATGCCACCAGTAAGAAATTTTTTAGTTGAAAATATCGATGGTAAATGGCTATATTGGGGATTGATACATATAATAGAAGTTAAACATGATTATATAAATAAAACAACATCAGGAAAGTTTAAAATTATTTATATTAATAAACCAGAAGAAATGGAAATGGCACATAACCTTATAGATAGAAATAAAGACACATTTTTTAAGTTATAAATAATTGACATATAAAAAAATATATACTATAATAAATATAGAAAACAAGGAGCCACAAAGTGTGGTACCATTATAAAATTGATATAAGAATCGCATCTCTAATGGCTAGCAGAGATGTGATTCTCTTTGTATGTAATTATAACTAAAGCTATAATTAAAACAAAAGAGATGATAGCAAGAGCTATATTCGTAATTAATGACAAAATCAATAATTGCAATAATGCCTCTTCTAACATATGCATCACCTCACTTTCTTTATAAGAATTGAGATGATACCACACTCTGCTTTTCCTTATTTTCTTTTAAGATTATACAAAGGAATTAGGTAAAAGTCAACAATAAAAACAAAAGTTGGTGATTTTCATGGTTTATATCTATAATCATTATCCAATATCTTGACAGTCAAACATATTTCATTTTATCTACTCATAATTGTTTCAATCGAGGATTATATTAAAATAGAGTGATAGGCACTCACTCCATTTTATAACTATATCTTTTAACATGCTCCTCGCTCATTTGCTAAATCTTGTGATGCAACTATTCTTTTATGAATACTTCCATCTGGTGAAATATATACACTATCAAAACACACTGGCTCATAAATTAGAGCTTGAAATTGTGACTGTTTAATTGGGGTTTTTAAATTGCATGTTAAATTTAGAATAGTTTTTATTCCAAATCTTTCCTCAAGTGATTTTGGTTCTAGGTAACATCCATATTGTAAAGTATCACTTTGATGAACATCATTACAATAAGGTTTTAACAATTCTTGTAAATCTATAAAATTAGGGTCATTAGGATTATCTGTTGACATTTCAGAAAATTTTATTGAAGTAAATCCTAATTTTTTCATTTCTAAAGCAAACTCTTCCATTTTATCAAATGAATCAATTCCCTTTTTATTAATAACACAATTAACTCTTAACTTAAGTTTTGGATTCAACCTGCGAAATTCTTTTATTTTATCTAGTTCAGGAGTAATTCCAACTATATCATTATTTACCTTTTTATTTCCCATAACAGAAACGATAACTTTATCCAATTTTGTTATAACAGGTAATAAACAGTCTAAATTATAACCATTGGTGTTAACTGTAATTTTTCTCTTATATGGTGCAATAGCATTAATAATTTTAATTAAATCATCTGGAAACAATGTTGATTCTCCTCCTAATAGAAGAACATCTGGATATTCCCCTAATGCAATAGCACTTTCAATAATTTTATCTACATTTGTTTTAGAATAAATATTAAATCTTCCAACACAAAAATAACATTTGCCATTACAAGCAGTAGTTGTTTGAATGCATAATCTTGGTCCCATTCTTCCCATACAATAATTTTCCTTACTTCTTAATGTAATTGACATTTAAATCATCTCCATTCAAAACTTTATTATCAAATGAATCATATACCCAACTATCAGTTACTGAACAATCAGGTTGAATTACATTCATATAATCATGTTGATATTCAATATCAGGTATCCCAAAACTTTTAGCTTTAAAGATATTGTTAAATGGACAACATAATTTAATATATGTCTTTATCTTTAAATATTTTGATAATTCTGGTAATTCAAAGAAACAGCCTTTTAATGTAGCATTTTTTTGATGAATACCAAAATTTACTAATAAATCTTGTAAATCAATAAAATCCATATTTTCATTTGATGTAACTAATTCCATTAATTTTATTGCTGAAAAACCTAATTTTTTAGCTTTTTTTGCATAAGATTTTATCTCTTTCAAGTTAGAAACAGTCTTGTTCGTTACAACTACAGCTGCTATAATTTCAGTTTTCTCTTTATTTTTATTTAAATCTTTTAATTCTTGTTCATTAATAACTATACCTGTTGAGTTTTTACTGTAATCAAAAGAATGAATGCTTAATGTCACAGTATCTAAGTATGGTATACATTCTTTAATTATTTTTAAGTTAGAACCATTACTTATTATACCAATGCGTTTTTTATATGGTCTAATTCCCTTTAATACTTCAACTAAATCAGGATATAAAGTAGGTTCTCCACCTAAAACATCAACATTTGAAAATTTTGTCATCGAATTAGCTGTATCAATAAATTTTTGAGCATCAGTAGATTTCTTAACTGGTGTTCCAGCTGCAATACAAAATTCACATTTTCCATTACATCCGTTTAGTAATTTAATATTTAGTAAATTATAACTATTTCCACAAATACTATTTTTAGATGGCTTTAATATTAGCTTTTCTTTATTATCCATAAACTACACCTTCTATATATTTTTATTTTATATGAGCATATATTCCATATTAGCATAAAAAATAGTCATTTTCAATAATTAGACTAACATAAAAAAATAAAGCACTTTAACAATAACTATTGTAAAGTACTTTTTTCTAATCTATTTTTCCTTTATTCATCTGTTCCTGTTCCATCAAATGGAATAAATTTATTTACTATGCTTTCTTGTGCTACATCATCTGCTCTAAACATCATAAATGAAGTATTTATCTTATTTTCTATTACTTTCTCTATTTCATCTTGAGAAGCATGTTCTGCTAAAACTAGTTCGCTAACTAAAATTTGTTTTGCATTGTTTAGCATTTTCTTTTCTCCTGTTGACAATCCCTTTTCTTTTTGCTTGAAGCTTAAGTTTCTTACAACATCAGCTACTTCAAAAATGTCTCCACTTTTCATTTTATCCATATTATCTCTATATCTTTTGTTCCAATTTTTATCCATTGCTGTTTCGTCTTGTTCTAATACTCCTAAAACTTCGTCTGCTGAACTTTTATCTATAATATTTCTTACTCCAACTGTTTCTGCTTTTGCTGTCGGAATCATTACTTTAACTTCACCTGGCATTTTTAATATGTAATAAGATTGTTTCTCACCTAATATATCTTTCTCCTCGATTGCATCTATTACTCCAGCCCCGTGCATTGGGTAAACTATTTTGTCTCCTACATTAAACATGTAAGTCAACTCCTTTCAGCATTTTTAATTTATTTAGCAAAAAAAGATAATAAAGTTATGTAAATATTTTTTGTATTTAAATAACTTTATTGGATTTTTTAACCATTTCTATTATACACCAAAAACAGGGAAAAGTCAAAGGCTTTTTCCCTGTTTTTTATGTATATAAATCCGCAATTCCTTTAGTTTGTAAGGTTTTAAAAAAGTGAATTTTTTTACTAATATTTTTTCACTTGGATAATACTGTTAATTTTTACTATCCTTTTAGTCAGGTTTCTATTTTCTTGTTGAACCAAATCCTCCTACTCTTTCTCCTTCTGCACTATCATCATCTGTAACTAAGTATTTTTGGAAAATTGCTTGTCCTATGGCTTCTCCCTTTTTTATAGTTATATCTTCATCTTTAATGTTATAAAAGGCAAACATAATATGTCCATCATTATCTTGATTACCATAATAATCTTTATCTACTACTCCAACACTATTTGATAAGATTAATCCTTTTTTCTTTGGATTAGAACTTCTATTATATAACATTAAAACCTCATCATTTTGCATATATGCTTTTATTCCTGTTTTTACAAGTGTTGGATTCATACCTTTTTTAAAGCTTGGCACTACTGTATCTTCTGCAGCTTCAACATCATATCCTGCTGAATATTTTGTTTTTCTTATTGGTAAATTAATTCCTTTATCTTCAAAGCCTTTTGCTATTTCAAATCCTCTTACTTTTGCCATTTTTATCTTTCCTTTCTTTTTGGTATTTTCATGTGCTATTTTTTCACACTTTATATTAATTGTCAATATTTTAGTAACATATATTTTTTGACAAAATATACTAATATTAGGAGGAATACAATGAAAAAAAGACAAAAAATAACATTAAATAAATTACCTTTGAATAAAGAAGGATATATATATGATATTAATTGTAACTCAAATATAAAAAGAAGATTACTTGATTTAGGGCTTATCAAAAATTCTAAAATAATTCCGGTTTTAGATAGTCCTTCAAAAAATCCAAGAGCTTATGAAATCAGAGGTACAATAATTGCAATTAGAAATGAAGATTCTTCTTCTATTTCAGTTTATTACTAATTTGTTATCACCTTTAAATATAACTTGCATAATATATACCACTGGAGGTTATTATATATGGATAAATATATAGTGTCCCTTGCTGGAAATCCAAATGTCGGAAAATCAACTATATTTAACTCTTTAACAGGTATGCATCAACATACTCGGAAATTGGCCACGGAAAAACTGTTGGTAACGCAACAGGCGTTACTTATTACAATAATTCTGAGTTTACTTTAGTTGATATTCCTGGTACATATTCTCTTATGTCTAATTCAGAAGAAGAAGAAATTGCAAGAAATTATCTTTGTTTTGGAAATCACGATTCAGCAATTGTAGTAGTAGATGCTACCTGTTTAGAAAGAAATCTTAATTTAGCTTTTCAGATAATGGAAATAACTAAAAATGTAATTCTTTGTGTTAATCTTTTAGATGAAGCTAAAAAGAAAAAAATTAAAATAGATTTAGAAAAATTGTCGAATGAATTAGGAATACCTGTTGTTGGAACTACTGCAAGAAAGAAAAAAACTTTAGAAAATCTACTTTCTACTCTTGATAAAGTTTGTAGAAAAGAAATTATGCCAAGTCCTAAAATTGTTAGATATCCTGATAATTTAGAAAATGCAATTATTAAACTTACTGATGTTTTAAAATCAGAGTTTAAATTACCAAGTTACATATATCGTTTTCTTGCACTTAAAATCTTAGATGGAAATGAGAAAATATTACTTTCTATTGAAGAAAATTTCTCTATATCTATTTTAGAAAATGAAAAAATTACGCACTTTAAAAAAGAAATATTAAAAGAAGAAAATTTAAATAAAAAAGATTTAAAAACTTTAATTACTAGTTCTATTGTAAATAGAGCAGAATCAGTTGCCAAAGATGTCTGCACTTTTGAAAATCCTGACTATTCAAAAAGAGATAGAAAAATCGACAAAATTCTAACATCTAAAATATTTGGTTTTCCAATTATGATTATATTTTTAGGAATAATCTTTTGGATTACAATTGTAGGAGCAAATTACCCTTCACAAATACTTTTAAACTTTTTTGCTATGATACAAGAAAAGCTTGGTATTTTCTTATCATATATTAATTGTCCTACTTGGCTTTCAGATATGCTTGTTCTTGGGATTTTTCAAACTTTAACTTGGATAGTTTCTGTAATGCTCCCTCCTATGGCAATATTTTTCCCTTTATTTACTTTTTTAGAAGATTTAGGATATTTACCTAGAATTGCTTTTAATATGGATGGATTTTTCAAAAAATGCTCATGTACTGGAAAACAGATGATTACCATGTGCATGGGGTTTGGTTGTAACGCAGCTGGAGTAACTGGTTGTAGAATTATTGACTCACCTCGTGAAAAATTAATTGCAATACTTACTAATAGCTTTGTTCCTTGTAATGGTCGTTTTCCCTTTTTGATTTCTATTGCAACTATATTTATTGCAGGTGCAGTCTCACGGATTTAAAGCTTCTTTAATTTCTACTTTTACAGTTATTTTAGTAATACTTCTTGGTATTTTTTGCACTTTTGTTATTTCTAAAATATTATCTAAAACAATCTTAAAAGGAATGCCCTCTTCTTTTGTTTTAGAATTACCACCATATAGGAAACCACAAGTTCGGAAAAATACTTATTCGTTCAGTTTTTGATAGAACTTTATTTGTTTTAGGAAGAGCAATTTCTGTTGCGGCACCTGCAGGGCTTGTAATTTGGCTTTTTGCAAATATAGGAATCGGTGGAGAAAGTTTGCTTAGTATAATTGCTAACTTCTTAAACCCTTTTGCTAATCTTATGGGATTAGATGGATATATTTTAACAGCCTTTATTTTTGGAATACCTGCAAATGAAATAGTTCTTCCAATAATTCTTATGTGCTACCTCGGTGGAAATTCTTTAGTAAATATTGAAGATACTTATTCAATTGGTCAAATTCTAATTCAAAATGGTTGGACAATTTTAACTGCAATTAATACTATGATTTTTACTTGTTTACATTTTCCATGTGCTACTACACTTCTTACTATAAAGAAAGAAACTGGCAAATGGAAATGGACTTTACTTGGATTTATTCTTCCTACTGTATGTGGAATCATTATTTGTATGTTTACAACTTTAGTTTATAATGTTTTTGTATAAAATAGAAGAAGGAATTTGCTAAAAAAATAACAAATCCCTTCTTTTTTATTATGTAGATATTTTATCTGCAAGTTTCTTCCTTTCAAAATTTAGAAAAAAGATTACAAGTAATATTAAACCATCACCTACAATATACTTTATCGCTCTACTAGTTCCTTTTTCTTCAATATATTCTCTTAAATTATATAAATCATCATCATAATATCATAGTAACTACTTTGTTTAAGCATATCTTCTACTACTTTTCTATTATTATCATTTATATTTAAAACAATTTTTCCAAAATCTTTAAATATAAAATAAGAACTATAAATAATAGCAAATGTTCCTAAAACTATTAAAATAATTATTAGTGTTTCACATATTACTAATATTGCTCTTTTCATTTATTCTCCTCAATTACTTTTACTTTTTTGTTTCTTACATATCCTATAATTGTTCCTATTATCATTCCAACTAACATAAAAAACATAATCCAATAAACTGATTGATTTCTAAATAACGGAAGTCTTACTAAATATGGAGATAGTAACTCTGCTGATACTGCTCCTATAGTCATAAATATAGAATTATATTTTGGTATTTTATTTCTTTTGTTCTTTGGTTTTATAAACTCTTTAAAATATGAGATAACACTTCCTATATATAGTCCTGCAAAAATTGCCATAAAGTTAAACCAATATAACCAAGCACCCATATTTGTATATCCACTCATTCCTAATCTTATTAAATAATATGTAGCATTCATAGAAAGTAAACTAAGTATTGGATTTACCATTGACAAAATATATCCTTTTGAAAAGATAGCAATTAAAGCTGTTATTATCGCCCAAAACATCAAAGATTGTGTTATATTAATTAACCAATCTATTTCATAAATCAATGCTAGTTCTGCTGTTGCTCCTAGTACACACCCTATAATAATTGAGATTAATACACTTATTATTATATATTTTTTACTCATAAATTTCCTTCTTCCAAATCTTTTACAAATTTTTCTTTTATTTCAGGTGGTAAAAGCACTAAATCTTTTACTTCTTCTCTTTTTATTATTTCTGGTAAATAATTACCACTATCAATATATTTTGAGTCATTATTAAACTCTGGCCCGTCTCCTGTTCCAAATGTTCCATCTATATATTCACAAAGAAAGAAATATTCTTTTTGATTAAATTTTTCTGACTCCATTTCATAAAGTTTTTTTATTACTTTAACATTTATTCCAAATTCTTCTTTTACTTCTCTTACTACTCCCTCTTCTAATGTCTCTCCATTTTCTAGTCCTCCACCTGGGAATGTATAATATTCTTTATAATCTTTTCTTTTTATAACATTTTTTCTATGCATAAATGCAAAACCATCCTCCATTGGTATAATTCCTGCAACTCTTATTCTTTCCATTCTTCTCGCTCCTTCTTTTATTAAAACTTTTATTAAAATGAATATATCACAACTTCCTTTTATTCACAATAAATTTTTAAGATATATTTTTCTATTTTTTTATTATTTATGTTTCAATTATACAAATTAGTGGTATAATCTTAAGAGAAAATTATTAAATAAAGTTATTCAATAAATTAATAGGGAGATGATGATTTTGTCAAATGCAAAAGAAGAAGTTGATATTAATAAAATGTATGGTAAACAATGTACTTTATCAAAAGATGATTTTATAAAAGAATATCATGTAAACGAAAAAGGATTAAGTTCTAAAAGAGCAAATGAATTACTTAAAAATTTAGGATTAAATGAAATAAAACAAGCAAAACCTAAAAAGTGGTATAATTACTTTTTTGAAAGTTTATTTTCTCCATTTAATTGTATTTTACTAGGAATAGTTTGTATTTTAATTTATACAGACATATATTTACCAGAAACTCCAAGTTATGCAAATATCATTGTTATTGCCATTTTAGTTACAGCAAGTACTTTACTTGACTTTTTTGAAGAATATCGTTCAAATAAAGCAGCTGAAGAATTAAAGCAAATGGTAGCAACAACTACTACTGTTATTCGTGATAACAAAGAAGTTCAAATTCCAATAAATCAAGTAACTTTAGGAGATATTGTGCTTCTTTCCGCTGGTAGTATGATTCCAGCTGATTTAAGAATAATAGAAGCAAAAGACCTATATGTTGGGCAATCTTCATTAACCGGTGAGTCTGATAGTGTAAAAAAACTAGTTAATTCTGAAATTTCCATTGATGAAATAGATAATATTTCAGATTTAGACACTATTTGTTTTATGGGTACAAATGTTGTTTCAGGAAGTGCAAAAGGTGTTGTTATAAAAACTGCTGATTCAACATATTTTGGAAAGGTGGCTCATACTCTATCTACTGGGAAGCCAAAAACGGCCTTCCAAAAAGGTATCGAAAATATTAGTAAACTATTAATTAGATTTATGCTTGCAATGATACCTTTAGTATTTATATTAAATGCATGGAAACACGATATTATAACTGCTTTTACATTTGCTGTTGCAATAGCAATAGCAATTACCCCATTACTTTTACCAGTAATTTTATCTTCTAGCTTATCTAAAGGTGCTGTCAGAATGTCTAAAAAGAAAACTATTGTTAAAAAATTAGACGCTATCCAAAACTTTGGAGCTATGAATATTTTATGCACTGATAAAACTGGTACTTTAACAGAAGATAAAATTGTTCTTGAAAAATACTTAGATATTGATGGCAATGAAGATATAAGAGTTTTAAAACACGCTTTTCTAAATGCATATTTCCAAACCGGTTTAAAAGGAAATATTGATGAAGCAGTAATAAAACGAGCTTTAGAAAATAATTTGGAAGAATTGAAAACAAAATATAAAAAAATAGATGAAATACCTTTTGATTTTTCTCGTAGACGTTTATCTGTTATTGTAAGTGATGGTACAAAGAAACAAATGATTACAAAAGGTGCAGTTGAAGAAATCTTAGGGATTTGTTCAATGGTTGATTATAAAGGGCAGGTCTCTCCTATTACAAAAGAAATAAAGGAAAATATTAAAAAAATTGCAAAAAATTTAAATGAACAAGGTCTAAGAGTTGTTGCAGTATGTCAAAAAAATGATATAAATGAAATTTCACATTTTGATGTGTCAGATGAAAAAAATATGATTCTTATTGGATTTATTGGATTTTTGGACCCTCCTAAAGAATCTGCAAAAGAGTCTATAGAAAAATTAAATAAAGCCGGTATTCGTGTTATAGTTTTAACAGGTGATAATGCTGAAGTTACAAAATGTGTATGTTCAAAAGTTGGAATAAATTCTAAAAATATCGTTCTTGGAAGTAAATTGGATAAGTTATCAGATACTGCAGTTTTAAGACTACTTAAGAAAACTAATATATTCGCCAAACTTTCTCCTATCCAAAAGGCAAGAATTGTAAGACTTTTAAAGGAAGCTGGAAATGTTGTTGGATATATGGGTGATGGAATAAATGATAGTCCTTCACTTACAAATTCAGATGTTGGAGTTTCCGTTGATACTGCTGTTGATATTGCAAAAGAATCTGCAGATATTATACTTCTTGAAAAAGATTTGAATGTTTTACTAGATGGCGTAACTGAACGGAAGACGTACATTTGTAAATTTAATGAAATATATAAAACTTTCTACAAGTTTTAACTTTGGAGAAGTTGTTTCTGTAATTATTGCAAGTGCATTTTTACCATTTTTGCCAGAAACACCTATACAATTATTAGTAGAAGGCTTGCTTTATGATTTCGGTCAAATGACTCTACCTTTTGACCATGTCGATAAAGAATCTCTTCAAAGGCCAAAAAAACTCGACATTAAAAGTTTGAAACATTTTATGCTATTTATGGGACCTGTTAGTTCTATGTTCGATATTATAGTATTTATCTCTTTATGGGTATTTTTCCATGTTAGAGATGCTGCTACATTCCAAACTATTTGGTTTAGCTATAGTATAGTATCAAATTTAGTAGGTATGCACATTATTAGAACTGCTAAAATACCTTTTATACAAAGTAATGCTCATAAAGCAGTATATATATCATCAATTTTATTAATTATTGTAGGTTTAGTTGTTCCATTTACTGGACTAGGAGCTATGATAGGACTTGTACCTATTGCTATACAATATATTTTCTTAATTTTTGCAGTTACATTACTTTACTGTTTTGTTGCATTATTTGCAAAGAAAATTTATATTAAAAAATATGGTGAATGGATTTAAATTATATTTATTTTTAAAAGAGAAAGCGGTGGAAATAAATTCCATCGCTTTTAGACGAGATAAGCTATTCCTGCTAGAATGCCTACTACCACTAAAAGCAGTAAGCATGCAAAAAAGCTCAAGTACAACAAACTTACAAGAATCGTAGTTTGTTGTGCTACTGCGGTTTCTTTCCGTTTTCCCCTTTTGGACATTACGGTTTCAACCACAGCGATAATTCCCATTACACTTATGAGTACAATGACAATCTCGCCAAAAATATTCATTTTCCTTGTCTCTCCTTTCAGCCTTTCGCTATTTATATTATACTACTTTTTTATGTTTTATGTCAAATTATATTACTTTATAAAATATAAGAAAAGCGGCTTCGCCACATATGTAAAATTGCTTCGCAATTATTACACGAATATAAGTAGCTTAACCTTGTTGTATACGGAAAAATCTTATATAGGGTCATGATAAAAGTCGATTTTTCCTATACAATAAAAAAGACCGCAAAAGGCTCTGCGGTCAAAACAGTAACAATAATAATAATCCCAATGGGGAGATTATTATTGCTACTACTAATGCTAGCATTGCAATCATGATTACAATGCTAATTAAAATAGTTATGATGCTAGTAATGCCGAATAACAAATTCCGCATTACTTTGAACATAATAGCAATTATTGCTATTACGATTAACAATTCTAGCATCTTCTCTCTCCTTTCTTTATATCAACATCATTATAACTTTTATTTGTTTTTATGTCAAATATCAGTTTTTAATTTATCACTACTTTATCCCTTCCTAGTATTTCGTCAAAAACTTCTTTTATATCATCTGTCAAATATATTTGTCCTGAAGGTTTTAGCTCTCCATCTACTTTTACTTGTACATTTATATTATTTTTATCTCCACTAAAATATCTAATTGCCCCTCTTAATTTTTCTTTTTCTTCTTCTGTACTATTTGTAATATCCAATGTCAAGATTTTTTGTTTATTTTCTTTTAAGTCTTTTATATCATTTGCAATTATAGTTGCATCTTCATCTTCTCTAATACTTAATCTTCCGGTCTACTATTACAATATTTCCTTCTATTAAACTTTTTCCAGCTTTAATATATGCATTTTCAAAAACAATTACCTCTGCTGTTCCATATAAATCTTCAATTGAAACAAATGCCATAATCTTATTATTTTTAGTATATTTTTTCTTCACAGAATTAATAATTCCAGCATATTTAACATTTTGTCCATCATGATATTTAATGCTTACTTGCCCTAATTCTCCTTCTACTCCTCCTGTGTTAGTACTTGACATCTGTTCTCCCAAAGTTCTTAATTCTATTGTGTTAATATTTGTTTGTTTTTCTATTTGTTCTCTTAGTTTTTCTAAAGGATGACCTGAAATATATATTCCAAGCATTTCTTTTTCTAGTGCTAATAATTCTTTATCTGGCAACTCTTCATGTTCTTCAAATGTATATTTCATTTCATCTAAATTTTCTTTTTCTTCTGTACCTAAATCAAACATTGTAACTTGTCCTTGGAAACCTTTCTTTTTGCTTGATTGTATTGTATCTATTATTCCTTCAAAAGAGGCTAACAGAGTACTTCTTGTTTGTTTAAATTCATCAAAAGCTCCTGCTTTTATTAAACTTTCAATGCATTTTTTATTAACCGCTTCATCTGCAATCCTTTCACAAAACTCTGTAAAACTTTCATAGTTTCCATGTTCTTGTCTTTCTTTTACAATACTATCTACTGGTACTGTTCCAACATTTTTTATACTTCCGAAGTCCAAATCTAATTGCAAATTTTTCTGCCTGATTTTCTTTTGTCTTTACTTTTTCAACAGTAAATTTTGTACTACTTTTGTTTATCTCTGGTTTTAATATTTCAATTCCAAGAGATTTACATTCGTCTATATATTGTGGAATTTTGTCTAAATTTCCTAAAAAGCTATTTAATGTTGCTGCCATAAATTCTGCAGGATAATATGCTTTTAAATATGCTGTCCTATATGCTACTACTGCATAACAAGCAGCATGTGATTTATTAAACGCATATTTTGCAAACTCTGCCATTTCATCAAATATTTTATTTGCTGAAACCTCATCTATTCCATTTCTTACACAACCTGGAACAATTACATTTCCATTTTCATCTACTTGTCCATGAATAAATATTTCTCTTTCTTTTGCCATTACATCAAGTTTTTTCTTACCCATAGCTCTTCTTACTAAATCAGCTCTTCCGAAGTGAATATCCAGCTAAGTTTCTTACAATTTGCATAACTTGTTCTTGATATACCATACAACCATAAGTTACATTTAAGATTGGCTCTAGACTTGGATGTGTATATTCATTATGACCTGGATTTCTTTTTCCTTTGATATATCTTGGTATTTGGTCCATCGGTCCTGGACGATATAGAGAAACACCTGCTATTAAATCTTCTAAACAGTCTGGTTGCAATTCTTTCATAAAGTTTGTCATACCTTGTGACTCAAATTGGAATATTCCACAAGATTTTCCTTCTTGCCATAATTTATATACTTTTGGATCTGCCATATCTTTATCAAATTCGACATCTATTCCTCTATTTTCTTTTACTAAGTCTATTGTATCTTGTATTACTGTTAGTGTTCTAAGACCTAAAAAGTCCATTTTTAAAAGACCTAATTCCTCTAAAGTTGTCATTATATATTGTGTTGAAATTTGTTCATCACGAACATATAAAGGAACATATGTATCTACTGGTTCTTTTGTAATAACTATTCCGGCATGCATGAGTTGATGCCTGTCTTGGCATTCCTTCTAGTCCCATCGCTATATCTAAAACTTTTTTTACTGTTTCATCTGTTTCATATAGACTTTCTAATTCTTTATTTTGTTCTAATGCCTTTTTTATTGTTATATGTAATTCATTTGGTATCATTTTTGCTAAAGTATCTGCTTCTGAATATGGAACATCTAAAACTCTTGCAACATCTCTAATTACCATTCTAGCTGACATTGTTCCAAATGTTATAATCTGTGATACATGGTCATGTCCGTACTTTCTTGATACATAATCTATTACATCTTGTCTATGTTCATAACAAAAATCGACATCAAAATCTGGCATACTTATTCTTTCTGGATTCAAAAATCTTTCAAAAAGTAAGTCATATTTCATAGGGTCTATGTCTGTTATTTCCATTGCATATGCAATAATAGAACCTGCACCGAGAACCACGACCGTGGTCCTACTGGTATATTATGAGTTTTGGCATAATGAATAAAATCCCATACAATTAGGAAATAATCAACATACCCCATCTTTTTTATTACACTTATTTCATATTCTGCTCTATCTAGAATCTCTTTTTCTGGATTTTCCCCATATCTTTCTTTTATACCATCATCACATATTTTTTTGAAATAATCAAAATGTGTTGGATATTCTTCTGGTACATCATAATTAGGTAAGATTGTATGTCCAAATTCAAATTCAACATTACATTTATCTGCAATTTTTACGGTATTTTCTATTGCTTCTGGAAAAGCTTTAAAATATTCTGTCATCTCTTCTGGTGATTTTACATATAACTCATCTGTTTCAAACCTCATTCTGTCTTCATCACTCATTCTTTTACCTGTTTGAATACAAAGTAAAACCTCATGATTATATGAATCTTCCTTTTTTAAATAATGAGCATCATTTGTTGCAACAATTGGAATATCTAACTTTCTTGCAAGTTTTATTAATCTTTGGTTTGCTAAAACTTGTTCTCTTATTCCATTGTTTTGTATTTCTATATAATAATCTTCTCCAAATACTCTTTTATGCCAAAGGGCTATTTCTTCTGCTTTATCATAATTTCCATTTAAAAGAGCTTGATTAACTGAACCTGCTAAACATCCACTTAAACAAATTAATCCTTCATGATATTTTTCTAATATTTCTAAATCTATACGAGGTTTATAGTAATAGCCATCGACAAAACCTAGAGAAACTAATTTACTTAAGTTTTTATATCCTTCATTATTTTTTGCAAGTAATATTAAATGATTATATTTGTTATCTATACCTGGCTCTTTATCAAATCTAGAACGAGGTGCAACATATAGCTCACAACCAATTATTGGTTTTATTCCTTCTTTTTTGCAAGCTTTATAAAAGTCAATTACACCATACATAACACCATGGTCTGTAATTGCTATTGCATCCATTCCAAGTTCTTTTGCACGTATCGGTAAATCTTTTATTCTATTTGCTCCATCTAATAAACTAAATTCACTATGTATATGTAAATGAACAAAATCTGACATCCTTATTCTCCTTTCGATGTCTAATTCTGGGATAAGCCCATTTGGACATTTTTATCCATTTTTGGACACATCTTATATTTAGACATCTCTGTTAAACATATTTCTATCACTATTATCTTCTGTTTTCTTAGTTTTCACTGATGAATACAAGTTCTCTTAAGCCTCTACCCAAACTGAAACTGATTTTTCTTTTACTTTAAAGTTTCCAAATCCTTCGTCATCTATAATTATTTCATCTTGACAATTTCCTAGACTATCTATAAACTTTTCTCCTGAATATTGTTTGCCAATATACATTCTTTTTTCTCCTGCTCCTTTGTTAGACATAACTACTGCTAAGCCTGATTTTAGATGTTCTTCATCTCCCTCACGAGTCCAACCTATGAAGTTTGGATTATCAAAGTAGTCATTTTGTTTTCCATACGCTTTTTCTTTTCTTAATTCTATTAATGTTTTTAATTCTTTTACTGGTTCTACATTATCATGTGGTATCCCATAGAAGTCTCCATAAAATACACATGGGTACCCTTCTTGTCTAAGTAAGATTATACTATATGCTAAAGGTTTAAACCAAGCTCCGACAAAACTTGCTAAACTTTGACCTGGCTGAGTGTCATGATTATCTACAAATGTCACAGCCATGCTTGAGTTTTCTTTTAATAATGTATGTTCTAGGATTTTACTTAAATCATAGTTTTCATCATTTGATGCATTATATAGATTATAGTGCAAAGGTACATCAAAAAGTGATATTTCTCCTTCTGTTTCTGTAATATATCTATGTAATTTTGATACATCTCCACTCCAATATTCTCCTACTGTAAATAATCCATCTTCTGTTTTCTTTCTTAAATTTCTTATCCAGTCTCTATAAAATAAAGCATTTATATGTTTTACTGCATCTAATCTAAATCCATCTACTCCTGTTTGTTCTAAGTACCATTCTCCCCATTTATTACATTCTTCTACTACTTCCGGATTTGCAAAATCTATATCCGCACCCATTAAATAATCATAGTTTCCAAATTCTTCGTCTACTGCCACACTCCAATCTTTGTCTCTAAATTTAAAAATCGCATGTTCTTTTGATTTTTCGTCATAATCTATTCCGTCGAAATGTGTCCAATTCCATTCAAAATCTGAATATTTATGTTTTCTTCCAGGAAACGTAAATTTTGTTGCAACTCTTACTGTTTCTTCTTTTGCTTCTTCTAAATTATGATTTCCCCAATCGACTTTATTTGCAGGTATTGTTTGCAACATATCTGCTCCCATTTTATGATTTAAGACAATATCTGCATATGCTTCTATTCCATTTTGGTTTAATACTTGTATGCAATTTAAGTATTCATCTTTTGAACCATATTTTGTCTTTATAGTTCCCTTTTGATTAAATTCTCCTAAATCATATACATCATATACTCCATAGCCAACTTCTTCTTTTCCTCCAATTCCTTTATATGCTGGTGGGAGCCAAAGTGCAGTTATCCCCATATCTGCAAGTTCTGGTGCATTTTTTGCGACTTTATTCCACAAATCTTGATTACATTCCATATACCATTCAAAATATTGCATTATTATTCCATTTATTTTTTTCATAATATTCCCCATTTCTTTTTTCCTAATTATATCACAATTTTTCATTTATATATTTTATTTGACATATTTTTTTAATTTTTATATAATTTCTTTTCAGAAAGGACTGATTTTTATGGATTTTGTTTTTGAAAGAAGAATCAATTATTATGAAACAGATAAAATGGGAATTGTTCATCATTCAAACTATATTCGTTTTTTGGAAGAAACAAGATGTAGTTTGCTTGATAAATTAGGTATGCCATATTCTTCATTTGAGGAAAATGAAATTATGATTCCTGTTTTAGGTGTAAAATGTGATTTTAAACATCATGTAACTTTTGATGATATTATTTTAATAAAACCTTTTGTAAAAGATTTTAATGGTGTTAGATTAACTATGGGATATTCTGCGACTAACAAAGAAACTGGAGATTTAGTTTTTACTGCTGAAACTAAACATTGTTTTACTGATACCAATTTAAGACCAATAAGACTTCAAAGAGTTAATCCAGAATTTTACGATAAATTTGCAGATTTAAGTACAAAAACTATTTAATTTTTTAAATTTTTATGATACAATATAGAAAATTTTAAGGAAAAATGTCAAAAGATAAAATGGAGGTAATAATATGGAACTAAATAGATGTAGTAGATGCGGATGTTTTTATGTTGCAGAAGGAGATGTTTGTCCTAAATGTAGAGCTAAAGATGGTGCTGAATTTTCAGCATTTAAGAGCTATATACAAGAAAATGGATTTCAGGACTCATTAGACCAAATTTCTACTCAAACTGGTATTTCTACAAAAAATTTAAATCGTTTTATAGAATACCCTGAATTTAAAAATTTTCAGGAAAGTTTAGATAATAGCAATAAAGACTTTAGTGGTATTATCTTCCATTAGTAAAATAAACAGTAAAGGATTGAAGATTATGGAAAATGTTTTTAATATACTAGAAGAAAGAGGATATATTGAGCAAATGACTCACCCTCAAGAAATGAAAGAACTATTTGGAAAAGAGTCAATTCCATTTTACATTGGTATTGACCCTACAGCTGACAGCTTACATGTAGGTCATTTTGTTTCTTTGATGGTTGCAGGTCATATGCAAAGATGTGGTCATAAACCAATTATTTTAGTTGGTGGTGGTACTGCAACAATTGGTGACCCTTCTTTTAAAAATGATATGAGAAAAATGCTTTCTCGTGAAGAAATTGACCATAATGTCGAATGTTTAAAAAAACAAATAGAAAAATTTGTAAGTTTTGAGGGAGAAAATGCTGCAATAATCGTAAATAACGCAGATTGGTTATTAGATTTAAAATTTGTCGATTTTATGCGTGAAATTGGTAGCTTATTTTCTGTAAATAAAATGCTTTCAGCTGATTGCTATAAACAAAGACTAGATACAGGGCTTACATTTTTTGAAATGGGATATATGCTTATGCAATCATATGACTTTTTATACTTATACAACAAATATGGTTGCAAACTACAAATGGGTGGAAATGACCAATGGTCTAACATCATCGGTGGTGTTGACCTAATTAGAAAAATTGGAAAAAATGATTCATTTGGTTTAACATTTAAACTTCTTACAACAAAAGAAGGTAAAAAAATGGGTAAAACTGAAAAAGGTGCTTTATGGCTTGATGCTAATAAAACTACACCTTATGAATTTTATCAATATTGGAGAAATGTTGAAGATGATAGTGTTGAAACAGTTTTAAAAATGCTTACATTTTTACCTATTGAAAAAATAAAAGAACTTTCTTCTTTAGAAGGTGAAAAAATAAATGAAGCAAAAAAAGTTGCAGCTTATGAAATAACAAAACTAATTCATGGAGAAGAAGAAGCCAAAAAAGCAGAAGAAGCATCTAACGCACTATTTTCTGGTCAAGGTAGCTTAGACAATATGCCTACTGTAGAACTTGAAAATAAAAATATTTCTATTTTAGATGCAATAATTACTTGTAATATTGCTCCGTCTAAAGGACAAGCAAGAACATTAATTAATCAAGGTGGTATTTCTTTAAACGATGAGAAAATCACAGACACAAATTATGTTCTTTCTGATAAAGACTTTAAAGACGGATATGCAATCTTAAAGAAAGGTAAAAAAGTATTTTATAAATTAGTTTAAATCGAGACAAAAGGGGACGGAGCATTTTTTCTCACTTTTTAATAAAAGAAAAATGAGAAAAAATGCTCCGTCCCTCTTTGTCTCATTGTCTTATTTTATTTATTGCTTCTGGAATATTTGCAATTGTATCAGAAGCTTTCATAGAAATATCATTTAATTTGTTTTGTGCTATTTCTCCTGCAAGCCCTGCTAAGTATGCACCAGCAGCAACTGACAAAATAGAAGGTTTGTTATATCCTAAAATTCCTGTAAGTATTCCTGACAAAACATCCCCACTTCCTGCAGTTGCCATTCCTGGACAGCCTTTTTCTACAATATATCCTTCTTTTCCATTAGTAACTATTGTTCTATGTCCTTTTAAAAGAAGTATCACATTATATTTTTTTGCAAATTCTATTGCTAATTCCTGAGGTTTTTTTCTTATATCTTCAAAATTATATCCACTTATTCTTTCAAATTCTTTTAAATGAGGGGTTAAAATTACTTTACATTTAGTTTTATTTAAAATTTCTTTATTCATCTTGCTAAGGGTATTTAGTCCATCAGCATCAATAACTAGTGGAATTTCATAGTTTTCTAATATATATCTTAGTATTTTTTCATTATCCTTTCCTTCTCCCCATCCCATTCCAATTGCAAGTACTTTTAACTTTGAAAGTGCTTTATCTATTTTTTCTTTATCAAATATCATATGCCCATCTTTATCCGGAATTAGGGCTAAGGTTTGTTCTAAAAGATATGGTAAGATTCCATCTGCTATTGTTTCTGGAACTATAACTCTTACAACCCCCGCTCCTGCTGTTAAAGAAGCTAAACTTAAATTAGCAAGTTTTACAGCTCCAGAATATTCTATAGAACCTCCCATAATTCCAACATATCCAAAATCTCCTTTATTTGCATTTTCATCTCTTTTAGGAAATACATTTCTTATATCTTCTTTTTTTAATATATCCATATTATCGCCTCACTGATAAAATTATATATTTACAAATGAAATTAGTCAAATATTATTTTAAGCAAATGTTTAAGCCTCTTATATTAACTTTAATTTTTTATAACGCTTTCATCAAATTTCGACAAAAATGAGAGAAAGGAGAACTGTCCCTTCTTTTCTCATCTGCTTCTTTCTACTATATCTACTATATCTGCTATATATTCTCCTATTATTGGGATATTTAGTGTTACTATTTTTTGCAAAAGTATTATAAGTATTGCTGTTATTACTGTAACTCCAATTCCTATTCCTATCCCTCTAAATATTCCTGCTATAAAGTTTCTTATAATTATTTCCTTTTTATTTCCTAATAAATATGTTAATTCTACAAAGTTTCCTTCTTGCAACATTTTAGTTAATTTTTCTATTGATTTTTCTAACAAGTTAATCTTTTTATTTTTAATCCACATAAAAAATCCACCTTTTATTATGGTGGATTTTTTGTTTTATTTTTATTCACTTATATTTGTATTTTCTTCATTTTGTGTGTTTGATGTGTTTTGATTTGAATTATTGTTACTATCTCCATTATTATTATTATCATTATTTCCAGCATCTATAATATTTGTTTGTTCTGTTGATGTATTTGCACTGTCTGTAGTATTTCCTCCTTGGGTTGCTTCTAATTCTTCTTGCTTTTTATCTTCTTCTTCCTTTGCACTTTCTAGTGAAGTAATTAAATCTTGTAGTCTTTGTATGTCACTTCCCATCATTTCCCAATCATTATTATTGCTTGATTCTGTTAAGTTTTGATTTGCTTTTATTATTGCATCTATTAATCCATCTATATCTTCTGTGTTTTCAACTTCTATGTCTACTGCATTTTGTGATAACAGATTATTTAATGCTGTTTGGAAGTCATCTCCTATTGCTACTTTATTTCCTGATGCAACTATTACTTTTCTTAAGATTGGCACTTCTGATTCATTAAGCATTGTTTGATAAATTGGTTCTACATAAAGAAGTGTGTTATTTATTGGAACTACAATCATTTGCTTTGTTAGTCTTGTTCCTGTTGTACTTAATGCATCTAATTCTGATGATATTGCTTCATCTTGTTCTATCTGATTATCTAATTGCATTGGTCCTACAATATTACTATCTTCTGAGAATTTGTATAAGCTTAATCTATTTGTTCCTCCATCTGTTGTTCCTACTAAATATGAAATGATATTTTGTCTTTCGCTTGGTGTATAGATTTGAACTAATCCAAATTCTGTTTCACTGTTGTTTGTTTTTAGCATTGTATAATATGGTTCCATTTCAGTTCCTGTTGTTCTAGATGATGTTGCTCTTGTTGTATTAAAGTCTGCAATATCCCATACATCATCTGCTCTATATAGTACATCTGCTTTTACATTATGATATAGTTTTAATACTTCTGCTTGTACGTTGTATAAAAATTCTGGATATACAAAATGTTTTGATATATCTGCTGGAATTTCTGCATCTAAATCCATAAATAAATCTTTGTAAATATTTCTATATGTCATTGCTATTGGGTCTGTTCTATCTGTTATATAATATGATAATGTTCCATCATATGCGTCTACTATAACTTTTACAGAATTTCTTATATAGTTTATGTCTTCTGTTATATTATCATGTTCAATTTCTGTATATTGTGAATATGGATAACAATTAGATACTGTATATGCATCTATTACCCAAACTATTCTTCCATCATCTGTTATTACTGTATATGGATTTTCATCATATATTAAATATGGAAGTGCTTTTTTTGCTCTAGTTATTACTTCTCTATTTAATAATATTTTACTATCATCTGTTATTTCACTTGAAAATGCTAAGTTTAAATCCCCTTTTGTTATTCCAAGTATTAATCTATCTAAGAAGCTTAGTTGTAACCCTGCTTCTCCTTCATATGTTGATGTATAATCTGTTCCCGCTTCATCTGTATAATCATATTCTTGTCTACTTTTTGCATTTGTCGCTACAATTTCATTTGTCTCTAATCCAAAGTAGATTTCTGGTCTTTCAACATTTATTTTTTCATCTTTTCCTGATACATCTTTTTGTATATATGATATATTTCCTGATTCTGTACTTTCTGATGCTGATGCTACTACTTCTCCCATTCCATGTGTATATTCATATGTTTTATTATTATATGTTCTTCCTGAACTTGTAATTTCTCTTGGTGCTAGGTAAACTAGAGTATCTTCTCCATCTATTTCATATTTTGCAAGTTCAGCACTTCTATATGAATAATATCCTGTTCCTGTTTGCTCATTTGCAAGTGATGTTAATACTACATTTTGACTAATTATTGGAATATTATTTATTACATCTCTATTACTATTTACTTCTTCTCTTGTTATTGTCCCTGTTGATTCTACATTCGCTTCTTCAATATTTAAATTATATGCATTTTTAGTATTTCTAATATTTTCTTCTAAATATGCTTTTTCTTTATCTAATTCGTTAGAGTTTACAAATATTAAATCAAATCCAATCATTACTACAAATAGGACTACTAGATATCCTGGTATTACAAGTAAATTTTTTAATACTTTATTTGTTTTTCCTTCTTTGAAATATTTAATTGCTCTATATGCAAATATTACTATTACAAATGCAAAAATTACATATCCCCAAAGTTTTACTGTTGATTCTGTTAATCCTGCTCCCACTATATCTATATCTTCATTTACTGTTAGGATTTTTCCAAACATTATGCTTTGTACATTTAATATTGTCATTAATGCTATTCCAATTACAATAAGGAAAATATTTCTTGTTAATTTTTTCATGAATAGACTTTCTTTTAACATTTTTCCATCTATTCCGTCAAAATATCTATTAAATACTATTACATAGTAAAGTGACATATATAATGATAAACTTACAAATAGGAGTATGAAGTACATAACTATTGTTTCTAATACTGGTTTTTGGAAGATATAATATGAAATATCTAATCCAAATATTGGGTCTGTCATTCCATATGATGCACTATTTATTGCAAGCATTATTTTTTGCATAAATACTGATGAAATAACTATACTTGCTATTGCTGAAATTACTAAAGCTAGTGATTTATTTAAAAGCTTTGGCATTTCCTTTTTTTCTTTATTAAAAAATGGTTTTATTCCCTTTTTTATTCCTCTATTTGTAAAATAGATAACAATATATAAAAATACAAAATTTACTGCCATTATTGTATATCTATAAAATAAGTTTGTATAAAATACACTTGTGTACTTTTCTCCTAATTCAAGATATTCTAAATAACTTCCTCTTAGTTGAACATAACTAATTAATGCAAATATTAGTAAAAAGATAATTACTAATATCATTCTTAATTTACTATTTTTTGTGTTCTTCTTTTTTGTGTCTTTAGTATTTGCTGTGTCCATAATTGTTTCTTGTTTTACTTCAGTATTTTGATTTTCTTGGTTTTTTGCTTGTTCTTCCACAATTTATAACCTCCTTGTTCATAATTTATATTATGGCTTTAACAAAGTCACTTGAGTTAAATACTTCCATATCATCTATTTGTTCTCCAACACCGATGAATTTTACAGGAATTTTATTTTCTTCTACTATTCCAATTACTACTCCACCTTTTGCTGTTCCATCTAATTTTGTAAGTACTAACCCTGTAATATCCGCTTCTTCTTTAAATGCTTTTACTTGTGATATTGCATTTTGTCCTGTTGTTCCATCTATTACAAGTAATACTTCTTTATCACAATCAGACATTTCTTTGTTTATTACTTTTTGTATTTTATTTAACTCGTCCATTAAATATTTTTTATTATGAAGTCTTCCTGCAGTATCAACAATTAATACATCTGCCTCTTTTTCCTTAGTTATTTTTATTGCATCATATACAACAGATGCTGGATCTACCCCTTCATCTCTTTTTACAATGTCTGCTCCAGCTCTTTTTGCCCATATTTCCAATTGTTCTACTGCTGCTGCTCTAAATGTATCTGCTGCTGCAACAACAACTTTTTTTCCATCTCTTGCAAGTCTATTTGCAATTTTCCCAATAGATGTTGTTTTTCCTACTCCATTTACTCCTACTACTAAAATTACAGATGGTTTTGTATTTAAATGAAGATTAATATCTGTTACATCTAAGATTTTTTTCATTTCTTCTCTTAGAGCCTTTTTTACTTCTTCTTCATCTTTTATTTTTTCCTTTTTTATTCTTGTTCTTAAATTTTCTATTATTTTTACTGATGTATCCATTCCTATATCTGACATAATTAGTATTTCTTCTAGTTCATCTAAAAAGTCCTCATCTACTACTTTAAAGCTTTTAAATACATTACTTATTTTTTCATCAAATGAATTTTTTGTTTTATTCATTCCTTGTTTTAATTTTTCAAAAAATCCCAAGCTTAGCACTCCTTTCTCTTTAGCCCTTTTATTCATGGGATATTATACCATACTTTCTTTTATTTGTGTACCTTATGTGCGAATTTTATTGATAAAAGAAAAACATCAGACCCAAAAGTTTGATGTTTTTTTATTTTATTCTAATTCAATATCTTTTACACTATCTACTCATTTATTATCTTTTCTATAATTTCCCTATCTTCTATTTTGTTAATTCCAAAACATTTTTTCCCTAAATCTTTTATAGATGCCCCTAAGTGATACATTTCTTTATTATCTAAAACAATAAATCTATCATGAAATTTATTGGTTTTAGCAACTTTTAATACAGGATATTCTTTATTAAATTTTTGAATATCTATATTTTGAATATTACTTTTGTTAGATGTTAAAATAACTACTTCTACATTACTCTTCTTTTTAGTTAACATCTTTAAAATGCTATCATCTACATAGTTGTCTATTATCAAGATCTTCTTGCTTGCTTTTTTTATAATATCAACAATAAGACTATATGCATCATATATTTGACCTTGAAAAAATATTCTTTGTTTTATACTTTCTTCTTGTTGTAATTGATTAAATATTATATCAAATTTTTTGTCATGTTCTAGTAGTTTATATTCCATATTTGTTAGTCTTTCAAAAACTTGTCCATTTAGCATTAAAAATTTTCTCATTTCAACAAAAGCATTCATAATATTTATACTAACTTGAATTGCTATATCGTTTTTTAATAAACCTGATAACATTGCTATACCTTGTTCTGTAAAAACATAAGGCAAATATTTACGATGCTTCCCTCTTCCCATGTTTTCGTTTAAGGTCGCAAATTGCGACCTTAAAGAATTATCAAAATTTTCTTGTATACTATCTTTTTTTAAAGTGATATCTTTGCACCTTAAAACTTCATATTCTTCACCTGTTAATTGAAAGCAAAAATTTTCAGGAAATCTTTGCTTATTTCTATTTACGGCTTCATTTATTCTTTTAGTAGGATAATTATACAACATTGCTACATCACTATCTAGCATTACTTGTTTTCCTCTTATAGTATATATTAAATTTTTTATTTCTTCATTAGTTGACTTATTTTGTATTATTAGTTTATCATGTTCCATAATATCACAACCTTAAACAAATTTTATATTATTTTAAAACATTTGTTTGCTTTTGTCAAGCTTTTTTTTACTTAATTTAGTGTTTTTTTATATTCTTATTTATGTAACAGATAATTTTTAAAGCCTATGAATTTAATATATCCATAGGCTTTTTGGTGCTAACAGGCAGAATCGAACTGCCGACCTACGGGTTACGAATCCGTTGCTCTACCAACTGAGCTATGTTAGCATATTTTCGCTTTTCTTGATTATTATAATATATTTTATTTTATAAATCAATTGCATTATTAAATATTCTGCTATATAATGTAGAAAATTGACTTTGGGGGATTATTATGAAAAAATTTGATATAAAAAATATAAAAATAAATCCAATTTTTTATTACATATTAATAGCATTGTTTGCTCTTTTAATATGTATTCCACTATTTCAATCTGGAGTTCATACAGGTCATGATGGTGATTTTCATATTTCTAGAACAATTGGAACTATTGAACAAATAGAACAAGGAAACAGTCCTTTTGTTATTTCTAGATTTTCAAATAATTTAGGATTTGGCTGGAATTTATTCTATCCACCTGTAAATACAGCATTAAATGTAATATTTGCTCTTTTAACAGGTGATGTAGTAATTGCAATGAAAATATTTATTTTCTTTACATTTGCAGTATCTGGATTTAGCATGTTTGCAATGGTTAAAAAAATGTTTAAAAGTAACCTTGCTGCATTAATTGCAAGTATTTTATATATGTTTGCACCATACAGAATGTTAAATGCTTATACAAGGCTTGCAGTTGGAGAAATGACATCATTTATATTTATCCCTATAATTTTTAATGGTGTATATGAAATATTACATGGAAATACAAAAAAATCATATTTATATGCCTTAGGTGCAATTGGACTTATTTTATCACATAACATTAGTACTTTACTTGTTTGTATATTAGGATTTATATATGTTTTAATAAATATAAAGAAATTAAAAGACAAAAAAATATTAAAAAGTTTTGTACTTTCTAGTATTATAATTGTGCTATGTGTATTATTTTTCGAAGTTCCTTTATTACAACAACAAGCTGGTTGTGACTATGAAGTATTCCGTTATGGAAAAATGTATAGCACAGAGTCTGTAGGATGGCATGCTTTAAATCCTTTACAACTATTTACAAGACATGTAGATATTGGTGCTGATACTTCAATGTATTTCTGTATTGGTGTTCCACTTTTATTTGGTTTAATATTAACACCATTTGTAAGGAAGAAAAAGGAAAATTACAAAGATTTTTGTTTCTTCTTTGTAGTTGGAATTATATCTACTATAATGGCAACAGTAGTTTTCCCTTGGAAGTTTATGCCAAGCATCTTACTTATGATACAATTCCCTTGGAGAATGCTTGAAATTGTAGTATTTAGCTTTAGCGTAGTTGCTGGTGTAAACTATGCCTTAGCAATTAGATTAATATATGAAAAAATATATAATAGCTTTAAAAATAAATCTGATAAAAAAGAAAGATATTTTTCAATATTTATAAAAACACTTTCAGTAGCTTTAATAACTACATTTTCTGTAGTTTATGCCCTATCTTTTGTATCTGATTTAGATTATGAATATAAAGATAGTGAATTTTATAGACAAGAAGAAATAATAGATACAAAAATGGAAGTAAGTAGATATTCTTCATTCTTAGAATATTGGCCACAAAAAGCTGTAAGAAATATTGATTATGTTGCATCTAGAAATCAAAGCCCAGCTATACTTTCAGGAAATTGCAATATAGAAAATGAAACAAAAGAAAATGGAATTTTAGATTTTAATATTTCAAATGTAGAACAAGGAACAACTTTAGAATTACCTTATTTATTCTATACAGGCTATGTTGTTACTTATACTCCTTCTGGAAGTGATTTTTCTATGGAATTAGATACATATGAATCAGAAAATGGATTAGTACAAATTAATTTAACTGGTACTGAAAACGGACATATTAATGTGGAATATCATGCAACAACTCTTCATAAGATTTGTATAGCAATTTCATTTACTACATTCTTTATATATATAGTTTATCTAATTATTAGCTTTGTAATTTATAAATATAGCCCTATACTAAAAGAAGAAGAAAATAAAAAAGATTAATTTTTAATATACAAAAAATCTTGAATTTATTAATTATTCAAAATAAAACTAAAAAGAGCAGTAATTTTAAATACTGCTCCTTTTATTGTATTTATTATTAATACATTCCGTCCATTCCTTGTGGCATTCCATCTCCATGGTTTCCACAGCTACATTTATTTTCTGGCACATCTGTTACTAAACTTTCTGTTGTAAGTACCATAGATGCAATTGATGCAGCATTTTGAAGTGCACTTCTTGTAACTTTTGTTGGATCTACAATTCCCGCTTTTTTCATATCAACATAAGTTTCAGTACTTGCATCAAATCCAATTCCTTCTTTTTCAGCTTTTATTTTTTCAACAATAACTGCTGGTTCTAATCCACTGTTTCTTGCAATTTGTCTTGCTGGTTCTTCTAATGCTCTTAAAACTATTTCAGCTCCTAATTTTTCTCCGTCTTTTAAGCTTTCTACTAGTTTTTCTACTTTAGGAATTACATTTAATAATGCTGTTCCACCACCAGCTACAATTCCTTCTTCAACAGCTGCTCTTGTTGCAGATAAAGCATCTTCTATTCTTAATTTTCTATCTTTCATTTCAACTTCAGTTGCAGCTCCTACTCCAATTACAGCAACTCCACCTGCTATTTTTGCAAGTCTTTCTTGAAGAGCTTCTTTATCATAATCACTTTTTGTTTCATTTATTTGTGCTTTAATTTGTGCAACTCTATCTGCTATTTGCCCCTTGTCCCCTGCACCATCTACAATTATTGTATTTTCTTTTTGTACTTTAACTTGTTTTGCACGACCTAATTGGCTAATTGTTGTATCTTTTAGTTCTAATCCTAAATCAGATGTTATAACTTCTGCACCTGTTAAAGTTGCAATATCTTGAAGCATTGCTTTTCTCTTATCTCCAAATCCTGGAGCTTTAACTGCTACTACATTTAATACACCTCTTAATTTATTTAAGATTAATGTAGATAATGCTTCACTTTCCATATCATCACAAACAATTAATAGTTTTCCAGATTCTTGCATTAAGCTTTCTAGTAATGGTAGTATTTCTTGAATATTGCTAATCTTTTTATCTGTTAATAATATGTATGGATTATCTAAAACAGCTTCCATTTTTTCTGTATCTGTTGCCATATATGGTGATAAATATCCTTTGTCAAATTGCATTCCTTCAACAACATTTAATTCTGTATTTGATGTTTTAGATTCTTCAATTGTTATAACTCCATCTTTTGAAACTTTTTCCATTGCTTCTGCAATTAAGTTTCCTATTTCTTCATTGTTTGCAGAAATACTTGCAACTCTTGCAATATCTTCTTTTCCGTTTACATCAGAGCTTATTTCTTTTAATCCTTTTACTGCCTCATCTACTGCTTTATCAATACCTCTTTTAATTGCCATTGGGTCTGCTCCTGCTGCTACATTTTTAACACCTTCTTTAATCATACTTTGTGCTAAAACAGTAGCTGTTGTTGTTCCATCACCTGCAACATCATTTGTCTTAGTTGAAACTTCTTTAACTAATCTTGCTCCCATGTTTTCAAATTTATCTTCTAATTCAATTTCTTTTGCTATTGTAACACCATCATTTGTAATAAGTGGTGCTCCAAAACTTTTATCTAAAACTACATTTCTTCCTTTTGGTCCTAATGTTACTTTTACAGTATCTGCTAATTTATTTACACCTTCTAATAAAGATTTTCTTGCATCTTCTCCAAATTTAATAACCTTTGCCATTTTACTCTATCTCCTTTCAAATTAACTAAACTTTTTATTCAACTATAGCTAATATATCATCTTGTTTTAAAATAATATATTCTACACCTTCATATTTTACTTCTGTTCCTGCATATTTGCTAACAATTACATTATCACCTTTTTTTACATCCATTGGTTCTAATTTTCCATCTATTTTATATCCTGGGCCTACTTCTATTACTTCAGCAATTTGTGGCTTTTCCTTAGCGCTACTTGCTAAAATTATCCCACTTTTTGTTGTTTCTTCGCCTTCTTTCATTTTAACTAATACTCTGTTTCCTAATGGTTTAATCATTTAAATTACCTCCTTTATTTTTAGCACTCTATCTTCGTGACTGCTAATAATTTATACCCATTTTTATAAAATGTCAATAGTATTTTTAAAATTTCACACAAAATTCACATATCTATTTTATTCATAAAAGACTATGATTATGACATATATTTTAATGGTGATATTTTTGAAAATTATTTTATTTAAGAAAAAAACATTTTTTATATTTTCTTTAGTCCTATTATTTATTACTTTAAACTTTATATATTACTCTATATCCTCCCCCTCTTCTATTACATGTAATACTTCAGAAACTTTAGAATTAGAAGATAAAATCAAAAATATTTATAACGGAAATGAAAAAATTGCCTATCTTACTTTTGATGATGGTCCAAGCCCTTCTGTTACTCCAAAAATATTAGATATATTAAAAGAAGAAAATATAAAAGCTAGCTTTTTTGTTATAGGGAAAAAAGTTAAAGAACATCCCGAAATTGTAAAAAGAGCATATGAAGAAGGTCATTATATAGCAAATCACACATATTCTCATAATAACTCCTTGTTATATAAAGATTCAAACTCTTTTATTTCAGAAATAAAAACTACTGATTTAGCAATTGGTAGTGCAATTGGAGTAGATAATTATTCTTCTCATATATTTAGATTTCCTAATGGATTTATGTCCAAAATATATAAATCACAAAAAGAAAAATATGTAAAACTTCTTCCAGAATTAGATTATACATATATTGATTGGAATGCTTTAAACAATGACTCAGAGCAAAAATATACTCATAATCAGCTTTTAAATAACCTAAAAAATTCTACTAAAAACAAATCTACACTTGTAATCTTAATGCATGATAGTAATGATGTAAATGATAGTTCTACTGTCCTAAAAGAATCTATTGATTATTTAAAAAAAGAAGGTTATGAATTTAGAAACTTTTATAATCTCTAAAAAATTAGAAACGTCCCCAACTCTTGCAATTTATTTACCTTAAAGGTATAATACTTATATGAAAAAGTTAATAGTTAATGAAAAATATGATGGAAAAAAATTAAATAAGTTTTTACTAGATAACATAGAAAATCTTTCTAGTAATCTATTATACAAAACACTTAGAAAAAAAGATATTAAAATTAATGGGAAAAGAGTAAGTGAAAATGTACTAATACATTTAGGAGATGAAGTTTTAGTATATATTTCTGATGATCTACTAGATAATTTAAACTCAATTAATTTAGATATCTTTTTTGAAGATGAAAATATTTTAGTTATAAATAAACCATATAACTTAGAAGTAACAGGAAATAATAGTTTAACAAGTATTGTACATAAAAAATATGAAAATTCTTTATTTAAACCTATGCCATGCCATAGAATTGATAGAAATACCACTGGTTTAGTTTTATTTGCAAAAAATGAAACTTCACTTAATATTTTACTTGATAAATTTAAAAACCATGAAATAGAAAAACATTATTTAGCATTAGTATATGGTCACCCAAAAGAACAATTTAAAAGATGTGAAGCATTTTTATTTAAGGACAATAAAAAGTCTAGAGTATATGTTAGTGATTCTTTTAAAAAAGGATATCAAAAAATAATAACTACATATTCAGTTTTAGAAAAAAGAAATGATAATACTTCTCTTTTAGATGTTCAAATAGAAACTGGAAGAACTCATCAAATTAGAGCTCATTTAGCTTTTTTAGGTTTTCCAATCATAGGTGACCGGAAAATATGGAAAAAATGAAATTAACAAAAAGTTTGGTAAAAAGTATCAAATGCTAAAAAGCTATATATTAAAATTAAATTTTAAGACATATGCTGGCATTTTAAATCATCTTAATGGCAAAGAATTTGTACTTAGAAAATAAAGAAAACTTTATTAAAAGATTTCTAGAAGTTAATGAAATTTCCGATAAGGACCTACTTAATGTTTAAAATTTACTATATTTTCCTATTTCTCGGCCTTGATAAAAGTTTTAAAATATAGTATAATTAAAAGGTGCTTTATGGGGATGTAATGGTTTCGACATATTACTAGAAGGATAGATAGCAAGTAGTGGATGGTCGCTTTGGCCACTATAAAAAAGCGAAATTAAATATAAACGCTGATAATAATAACGAATTAGCATTAGCTGCCTAAGTTGCAGTTACGCTTTACTAATTAGCCCCAACCTTTTTAGATAAAGTGTCATATTAGTTGGGAAACGAAACTACTTTTTCCTTTAAAGTAGTGGGTATCTTAAAAGGATATATTTTAGATAAACCTGTTTGTTGGTGTATCTAAAATGAATTAAAAAAACAAACTAAACTTGTAGAAGTCTATGTGGAAGGTATTATGGACAGGAGTTCGACTCTCCTCATCTCCACCATTGTTCCCTTATATGAACACTGTCTACTATTCTAGTGGATTTGCTGTTAATATAAGGTTTGATAAGATTTGATGCGGGTATAATTTAGTGGTAGAATGCAATGCTTCCGACCTTGTCGCGAGGGTTCGATTCCCTCTACCCGCTCCATAATGCATTTTCGTCGAACTACTTAAAAATATTGATATAAGTAAGTTTGAAGAAAATTAAAAAGTGAGTATCAATCACATTTATATAAGTCGATTTAATCGGCTTATTTTTTTACTTTTTTTACCAAAAGTATATAAAAATAGCCTCAAATCATTGAAAAAAGGAGGTTTTTGTGATATGATACGCATAGTTAAAAGAAAATTAGCAGTAGAAAAAGAATTACTTTCTAAAATTGAATGGGCTTGCACTTTTAGTAATTGTGAACCAAAGATAAAGAATGGTAATTTGAGAATGGTTGAAAAAACTAATATCGCTTATGTAGAACCACATAGTGTAATGATTAAAGAAAAGCTATATCTATTCTTTAATCAGCACGAGTATTTCTATATAGGTAATTTAGCAAATAAAATACCACTCTCAAAGTTAAGAGATTTTATCAGTGGCAACTAATACTAAAGGTTTTCTTTTTATCAGCAAGTAATACAAGTAAATACTAAGATAAATTTTAAGTGTTAGTTAGCTATAAGCTTTCTAGCACTTTTATGTTTTTAAGGAGGTTTCAAAAATGTCAGAGTTATGGAGTCAATCATCAGAAGAAAAGAAAATTGCAGGTATTTATATTAGAGTAAGTACCGAAGATCAAGCACGAGAAGGATTTAGTTTAGGAGAGCAAGAAGAAAAATTAAGACAATTATGCAAATACAAAGGATTTGAGATATTTAAAGTTTATAAAGACGCAGGAATTTCTGCTAAAAATATGAGGAATAGACCAGCATTTCAAACAATGTTAGAAGATATGAAAAATGGATTAATTAACTATATAGTAGCTTATAAATTAGATAGAGTTACTCGTTCAGTTCGTGATTTAGAGGTTTTAATTAGTACTCTTGAAAAATACCATTGCTATTTAATTTGTGATAGAGATGATGTAAATACTTCTACTGCAAATGGTCGTTTCTTTGTTAGAATGTTAACTGTTTTATCTCAATTAGAAATTGAAATAGTAAGTGAAAGAACAAAATTTGGTTTAAATGGTGCTATAAAAGCTGGTCATATTCCAGGCAAATGTCCTCTTGGTTATTATAGAGCCCCAGATAAAACATTAAAAATAGATAATGCAACTAAAGATATTGTTTTAAAAATATTTGAATTATATTTAGAAGGTAAAAGCTATCAAACTATTGCTAATATTCTAAATCAAGAAAAAGTTTTATATCCACAAGTTAAAAAATGGATTGACTCTTCTGTTAATAGAATTATAAACAACAAAATATATATGGGAGATTATGAAAGATATAAAAATGATAATGATAAAGAAACTGAAATTTATATGGATGTTGTACCACCTATTATAACAAGAGCTATGTGGGAAGAAGTTCAAAATCAAAAAGAAACAAATCAAAGAGCATATTGTAGAAACAGAGTTTATATATTCTTTCAAAAACTTGTATGCCCTACTTGTGGTCAAATAATGACTTGCAAAGGAACTGGTGGAAAGAAATCTAAATATATGTATTACTATTGTGATACTTGTAAATTGTACTATAACGAAGATGAAATTGAAAACTGCTTAATTGATTATATCTTAGACTTAGTAGAATACGATTATCACGTTAAGAAATATTTTTACCCTATACTTGCTGAAAAGAAAGATGATGAAAGTAAGAAAATTGATGAGGAAATAAAGAAACTTCTGCAACAAAAGGACAGACTAAAAAAGGCGTATATGAATGGTATTTTAGAGATGGAAGATTTCTCTGAAGATTATAAACTAATAGAAGAAAAATTATCTGTATTAGAAAATAAAAGAATTGATGCACTTGATTTCGATAAAGAAAATTATAACCCACAACACTTAATGGCTGAAAGAGATATTGAACGAGAAAAACTTACTGAACATGAAATGTATAAAGATGTTTTATTAAAACTTTGGACTATGAAAAGTAAAGATGAAAAACAAAGCTTTATTTCTAAATTTATTGATACTGCTACACTAAAGAAAAATAAAGACGGAAGTTTTGAAATAGAAAAAGTGAATTTTAGAAGTAGTTTTATTGAACAGATAGACAAGCTATATGATAAAGGAATTGTTGATGTCCCTACTATGATAGAACGAGATGGAAAACTTGAAGATGCCAAAGTTAGTGTAAATATGAACAAAAATCAATTAGAAGATTATTTAGGCACATTGAAAAACGAATTAGATATAAACTATATGGACTTAGGAGAATATTACTTCAACGATGATAAGATTGACGAAAATTATGATACTAAAACAGAAGTTGCAAAAATTAGAAACAGAGCTGTAGAATTTAAGATTAAGAAAAATCAAAAGATTATAAGATTTGTAGCAATAAAACAATTTAAAAACTTCTTGGCAAAACCAGAAGGAAAATTACGCTTGGGTATTGTTACCCATATTACTTCGAAGAAAAAGCCTAAATAATTGTTGCAGAAATACTCTTTATATTTTCTCTGCAACAATTAAATTAACGTGGCACGTTTTGTTTTTACTTTAGTAAAAATGAAAGTGGCGATAGTTAATTTATGCCTCGCAGAGCCCACGAGTTATGATGGCACGTCATAACTCATAGGGGGTTAGGACCTATGACAGAGTCAAAGTCCTGTGCTTCGAAGCAAGTTCAAGGAGGTGGTTTTATTGGAGCAAGAATTAGCATATTCTTTTCACTTAGGTAGTGATAAAAACAAAAGCAAATTAGCAAAGAAAATTTCAAAAGTAAATGTATCAGGTACTACTTCTCTTTCTAATAATGCAATTCAAAATGCTAACGATTTATCAAGAGTTAATAAACATAATTTAAGAGATTATGATAATCAAAGAGAATTAATTAGAACGATTTATGGAACAAATGATATTGTAAATGATGTTAAGCAAGTATATTTAGATGAATTTGAAAAAGCAAGACTAGAATATAATAACAAACAAACTCGTGAAGATAGAAAAATTGAAGATTATTTCAAAAAAGTATGTGATTCTCAAAATGATATTGCTTGTGAAATTATAATAGAACTTGGAGATATGGATTTCTGGCAAGATAAAGATGATGAATATAGATATAAAATGACAGATGTATATAATGAGCAAATTCAAGATTTAGTTAAAATACTCTCTACTTTTAAGATTGCAAATGCTACAATTCATTTTGATGAAACTTCTCCACATATGCACGTTGTTGGCGTTCCAGTAATAGAAAATTGTAAAAGAGGTATGAAAAAGCAAGTTGGAAAATCACAACTATTTACAAAAGAGTCTTTAACAAAAATACAAGATAAGATGAGAAATGCTTGTATTAAGTCATATAATAAATTCTATGATGTTGATATAAGGCTAAAAGAAAAGCAAAAAGGTAGAAATCAAGACATAAACGTCAAAGATATGGGTAATTATAGAGAAACTAAAAGAAAATTAGAACAAGAACGTAAAAAACTTGAAAATGCTAATAAGCAAACTAAGAAAATTGATAGCTCTAGTAAAGATATATTTGAATTATTAGATAATTTAAAGCCTATGCCATTTAGTAAAAACAATAGCCAAATTTCAAACGAGAATATAGAAAATATCAAAGATTATATTAAAGATGTAACAGATGTTACCAAGACAGTTAGAAGTGTAAATGACCTAAATTTATCGATTAAAGAGTTTGAACGTGCTACTTTTGAAATAGGAAAGGAAAATAATTCCCTAAAATCTCAAATAGAGCTTAAAAATGAAGATATTAAAGGTTTAAAAGAGGATTTATCTGCAAAAGAAAAGATAATTGCTAAATTACGAGAAGAAAAGGAAAGTTTAAAAGCACAATTACAGAAATTTAAAGGATTTTGGCATAGTTTAATGAGCCACTTTCATAAGAAAATTACTTATGATAAAGATCAAAACTATAAAAGTGTTAGTGATGACTTATATAAAAATGGCATATTTGATGATAATGACAATGAAATTGCAAATAATATTTATAGAAAAGTAACTATACCAGATAAAAATAAGAATAACAAACTAAAAAAGAAAAATGATTTTAATTTGAATTAAAGGAGAATTTGTATTATGAATAATATTATAGATGATAAAGTAAAAGATGTAATAGATATAATTAAGAATATGGATGTAAAAAATAAATTACGACTTGGAATATGTATGAGTTCAAGTATTTATACTAATTTAAGATATAAAAAAGCACATATATATAATGTATTTGATAAAAGACTAAAAGAAATTGATAGTGAATATTTGACAAGCTATGTAAATATGAGAAAATACCCTATAATCCTATTTGTTATGGCTAAAATAATGGAGATGAATAATCAAGAACAAAGTCAAGTAGCTATGTATTTGTATAATAGCATTTAAATTCAAAAATTAATAAAAACTAATTGACAAATACAAACAATTGTTTTATAATAATTGCAAAATATAATATTAAGAAATGGAGCTGATACTATTGAAAAAAATAGATAAAAATAATAAATCATTTGAAGAAATTAAACACATTGATGAAAATGGTGTTGAATTTTGGTACGCTAGAGAGCTTATGTCCATTTTAGAGTACAACAAATGGGAAAATTTTGAAAAAGTAATTAACAAAGCAAAAGATGCCTGTGAAAATAGTGGTATTACTGTGGTTGATCATTTTCCTGACATCAGGAAAACGATAAAAATGCCTAAAGGTGCTGAAAAAACAATTTTAGATTATAAACTTACTCGCTATGCTTGTTATTTAATAGCACAAAATGGAGATAGTAGAAAAACAGTTATTGCACTTGCTCAAACATATTTTGCAGTTCAAACAAGAAAGCAAGAAATTACTGAAAAAGAATATAGTATGCTAACAGAAGATGAAAAAAGATTTTATCAAAGAAATTTAACAAGGAAAGGAAATTATTCACTTAATCAAACAGCCAAAAAAGCTGGAGTTAAGAATTTTGACAAATTTCATAATGCTGGTTATAAAGGATTATATAACGGAGAAACAGCTGATGATATCGCAAAGAGAAAAGGACTTAGATATAGAGAAGATATTCTAGATAATATGGGAAGTACTGAATTAATTGCAAATTTATTTAGAATATCTCAAACAGAAGAAAAACTAAAAAAAGATAATGTAGATACAGAAAAAGAAGCTTGCAAAACACATAATAAAATTGGAAAAATTGTTAGAAAAGCTATTAAAGAAGCTGGTGGAACTATGCCAGAAGATTTACCTACTCCCCAAAAAAGCTTAAAACAACTTGAAAAAGAAAATAAAAAATTATTGAAAAAAAGCAAATAAATGATATAATACTTATGAGGAATAAATTAAAAGGTGAGATTAATATGATTAGTAAAATATTAGGAGAGGTAAAAAGCCCTTTTACAGATGAGCTAATACACGATTTGATTGAAAAATATATTACTTGTGGGTGTGATGATAATTTATTTTATAATGAAGTCAACAAATTAGAGAATGCTGATAAAAGTACAAGTACACATATAAGAGAATTAATTAATCAAATATATTCACAAGGAATTAATAAAGGTGAATTATGGAATTACCCTGACAAAGAAAATATACAATTAGTTTATGATAGTAATAGTCGTTGGGTATTTTTATCATCTGAAGAAGACCCTATGAAAAATAATCAAAGAACTTCTGATAACCAAAGACCTTTAGTATATAGAATATATTTAAATATAAATGATAAACAAAAAGCTGAATTTATACAAAATTATATAAAAAGATTTCAAGAAGCAAAAATACCATTTGAACTTAAATTTAGCCAAGACGATACAAGATTAGACCAAATAGTAATATTATCAAGAGTTGAAAATTTTGAAGAAAATGTTTTAGCAGTTGAAGAATTAACAAAAGATATGCAATTAGGAGATTTACCTGTTCTTATAGGTGAATATAAAAATAGAATAGGAATAGCAGAAGAATATCATAATAGACTATATAGTCCTACAAAGGTAAAGTTAGCACTTGTTAGAAGTTCTGTCAAGAAATATTTATGTGATCATGTAGCTGAATTTGAAAGTCAATTATCAGATGAAGAAAAGAAAAAAATTAATGCATATATAAGCGAGTTTAATTATTTATATGAATTAGAAAAAGAGAATATTGAAGAATTTGGCGATGAATATGAAGATTTAAGCAAAAGCTATTATCAAGAAAAAAGCACTATTGATTGTGCAAAAGAACATATAGAAAATGACCATGATGCATATGTATGTGGAACAGGTCTGCTAGATTTAGGTAATGCAATAAAACAAATATATTCAAATAATCCAGAGCAATTTATTAGTGAAATCTCTCAAAACTATCGAATGATTGGAACACAGGTATGGGGATTTGCACAAGATTTTGTTTTTTCAAATGAAACAGAAAGAACATTTTTAAACTCAAAAGAAAATGGAATACTTTTATCATCAGAACAAATTGGTTATGAATTGGCAGAAATATCAAGAGAAGGATTAACAGATAGTGTTCAGGCAGATTTGATTACAATGGCAGAAGAAAAAGATAAATCAAAAGAAATAGAGCAATGAATTATAATAAACGAAAGAAGGTTTATGATGGTAAGTTATGAGTACAGTGTAGCCTTTTCAGAGACGCTAGATATATTAAATCATACTAGAAAAAAAGATGTTGAAAAAATACCTATTAAATTTTTAGAATTTTTAAGAATAAATGCATTAAAAAGTTATACCTCAAAATTAGACTTTAATAAATCTATAGCAGATATGAAGTTAAGTCAAAAAACAATAGGTATTTTATCAATTATACATAAGAAATATTGGTGCGATACCGAACAAAGAAAAGCTTTTGAAGAAAAACTAAAACAAAATGAAATAGTGTATCAAAAGCAATTAAGTGAAAAATATAGTACTGAAAAAATATTTAAAAATAAGAAATTAGAAAAGACTATAAGCACAGATGTTACGGATTTAATTGCATACGAAGAGCCAAAATGGTATAAAAAGACTTTTGAGAAAATTTTACATTTTTTTAGTAAAAAATAGAGTCTAACTTGCAATTACTAAATAATTGTAGTAATATAAATTTAATAAATCGAATTATATAAGAGAGCTTGAAACAGAGTGTGCAATTTTTTCGCATACCTGTTTCGTAATCGCTCCAAATTATAACAACTTACGAACTATAAGGTTTGTAGGTTGTTTTTTTATAAACAAAAAATGTTCTCTTTCTGGAAAGGAGGACATTTTTAATGCTTGAATTTAAGATAATACAGGAATTAAAACCTAATGAGGAATTATTGGAAATCATTAAAAATTATAATTACACAATTAAGAATGGAAAGATTAAGCATTTAATGGTTACTAATTTACAATTTATAGAACCTACTGAATATCTAATTACACATCCAATTACTCTTACAATACTAGAATACAAAGTAAACGAAATATCTAATAAAGCGTTCTATATCAAAGAATATCAGCAGAAGTATAATCTCAAAGAAGTTAAGCAAATTCTTATAAAATTGAAAACTTAGCCTTCACATTATGCCATTCAACTTAAAAAACAAGTAAGAAACTATTTTTTTGCAAAATCTTAAATATTTTAATTTAAGAAATTCTTTTCAAGGAATAGAAATCATAAATTTTAAAATTTGACTTGCAAAAACGTTTTTTAGATAGGAAACATATGAAGGAGGATATTTTTATGAGATGTGGAGTTTATGTAAGAGTATCAACAGAAGACCAAAGAGATAATGGTTATTCTATTGATTCACAGTTACGAATGATAAAAGAATATTGTGAAAAGAATAATTATGATATTGTAGATGTATATAATGATGCAGGGCATTCTGGAAAAGACCTAATGCGACCAGAAATGCAAAGATTATTAAAAGATATCAAATCACATAAGATTGAAATAATAGTTGCTATTAAAGTGGATAGATTAACTAGAAATAATTATGATGGATTTTGGCTTCTAAATTATTGTGAAGAATATGACGTTAAAATAGAATTAATATTAGAGCCTTATGATGTAACTACTGCCAATGGTGAAATGATATTCGGAATGAACTTAGTATTTGGACAAAGAGAACGAAAAGAAATTGGAGCGAGAACAAAGCGTGCTATGGAAGAAATGGCTTTAAAACATATACATCCTAGCAAAGCACCTTATGGATATATTAGAAATAAGGAAACTGGACATTTAGAAATAGAACCTATTGAAGCACAAGTTGTTAAAGAAATATTCGAACTATGTAAGCAAGGTGATTCTACAAGAAGTATTTCAATAACTTTGAAAAATAAAAAAGCTTATTTAAAAACAGGAAAATGGACAAGTGATAGAGTTTACAAAATATTAACTAATTCTATTTATATTGGTATATTTGAATATGGTAAATATTGCAGAAAGCCACAAGATATTTTAAGAGTTGAAAACTATTGTGAACAAATTATAGATATTGATACTTGGAAATTAACTAGAAGAGTTTTAGAAAAAAATAAACATTCAAACTATGGAGAACATATCCATCTATTTGCTGGAATTGTGAGATGTCCTACTTGTGGAAGAATTTTATCTTCTACAAATTCTTTTAAATATAGTGGAACACCAAAAGAAAAAATTTATTATCATTTGACTTGTAAAAATCCTAATTGTAAATCAAAAGGATTACATTATAGTTCTGATAAAATAGAACAGAAATTAGTTAGAATTTTGAACGAACTAACAAGATATATGTATGATATGGATAATGAAATTATAGTATGCAATTCTACTAAAACAAAAGATATTAAAGACATAGAAAAAGCTATAGAAAAGTTAAAGATGCAAGAAAAAAAGTTAGTTGATTTGTATTTGAGTTCTACTCTAAATATTGAAACAATTAACTATAAAAATGATATTATCAAAAAGGAAATCGAAAATTTAAACAAAAAAAAACAGCAAATTGATCCTAATAATGATTTTAAAGAATATACAATCGAATTATTGAAAAAGATAGATTGCATTATTGAAAAAAACGAAGTTATATTCAGAAATAAGATAGGTTTTTCATTTATTTTTGATAGTTTAAATAGAAAATCAAAAAAAGAATTAATCAAAAGACTAATTGATACAATCGAAATTAAGCGAGATAAAAACTACAATATTGATATAACAAATGTTAAATTTACAGAAGAATTTATCTCAAAAAGTAGTAAAGACTATATTGAATATTTATATGAAATACTACGAAATAATAATGTAGGTTTTATTTATAAAGAAGCAATCACTAAACAAGAATTAGAAAAATTACAAGAAAATTATTTTGTATTCTCTAATACAAAAATTTCAAATAGAGAATATGATAATGCCACTTTAACAATATATAATGAGCTACTAAAGCAAAACTTTTATGCTGATGGAATTATAAATTGTCCCTATATTGAGAACGAAAATATAGTAGATAATTTAACTTTGATACCTAAAACTCTAGCAGAAATTTTATAAAGAATAAATTAAAAAATTGCACAATAAAGATAGTAATATTTTGGAAATGTAAAAATTTTTGTCCTAGCAAGCACTGAATTTGTACTCCCGCACAAATTCAAAAATGGGTTTTAATCCCCATACCATAAAAACAAAAATGCAAAGGAGTGAAAAAACATGAATGATGAAAAAGTGAATTATGTTATAGAAATGATAAAAGATATGGACTTAGAAAATAAATTAAGACTAGCAATATGTATGTGTGACGATTATAGTCATACCAATTTAGTATATGGTAAAAAAGAATTGTATAAATACTTTGATAATTTGTTAAAACAAATTAATATTGAATACAGAACAACTACTGTAAATTTTGCAAATTACCCTTATACCATTTTTGTATCAAGCAAAATTATGGAAATGGATTCAGCACAGCAAAATAAAGTTGCACTGTATCTTTTAAACAGTATAAATTTTCAAATGAAAAGTTTTTAAAAAGTATTGCATTATAAACAAATGTTTGATAGAATATTTGCGAAAGAAATATGTAATAAATTGTTGTTAAAAATTATATTTTATGATATAAAATAAGTAGTTAAAATGAAGGAGAGTTGTTTATGAATCCAATAATAAAGTGGGCGGGTGGAAAAGAAAAAGAATTACCTTATATAAAAGAAAATTTACCAAGCAATATAAAAAGATATATAGAGCCTTTTGTTGGTGGAGGCGCAGTTTATTTTTACTTAAATGTAAAAAAATCAATCATCAATGATAAATCGGAAGAATTAATTAATTTATATAGGTGTATACAAAATAATGATAAAGAATTCTTTAGTAACTTGACAGCAATATATAAAAATTGGACATTATTAGAAAGTGTTGTTGAGAATAATTCTATTGAACTATTGAAGATATATAGAGATTATTGTGCAGATTTGAATAACAATAGTGAAAGTAAAAGTATAAAAACTAAATTTAATGATAAAATATATGCTTTTGTAATAAAACATTCCGAAGAATTTAATGGAATATTATCATCGGATTTTAATATAGAAATAGATAATTTTATAAATGAAATAGCAAAAAATTTAATATCTAAAATGAATAGAATGTATAAAATCGAAAAACAAAAAAAATTAATGAATAAAAAAGATACACTTGACAATATCGAATGTGCATTTAAGAGTGCATTTTATATGCATTTTAGACATTTGTATAATGAAGCAGAAAAGTTAAATATTAACATATCTTTTTATACAGCAATTTTTTATTTTATTAGAGAATTTTGTTATGCATCAATGTTCAGATATAATAAAAATGGAAAATTCAATGTACCATATGGAGGGATAAGCTACAATAGAAAGGAATTCATCAAAAAGATAGAATATATAGATTCTAAAAAAATAAAAGAGTATATGGAGCAAACTGAAATATACTGTGATGACTTTGAAGCATTTCTTAAAGAAGTAAAACCTGAAAGAGGAGATTTTATATTTTTAGATCCACCATATGATACAGAATTTTCTACTTATGCAAAAAATGAATTTGCAAAAAAAGATCAAGTAAGACTATGTGAATATTTGAAAAATACTAAAGCTAATATAATGTTAATTATAAAAAATACAGAATTTATTTATAATTTATATAATACAAAAGAATTTAAAATAAAAACATTTGACAAAAAATATCTCGTAAGTTTTCAAAATAGAAACGATAAAGATGTGGAGCATTTATTAATAACAAACTATTAAGGAGAATTATATAAAATGGAAAATTTAAAAAGAAAAGCAATTAATGAAATAATAGATAGTAGCATAAAAAGTTTTGCAGATGGATTTGAAGTAAGACATATTAAAGAAGTGAATGATCCAAATGGTGTAATTAATTCAAAAAAAAATAATGTTTTTATAGCCGAACTTGGAGAAGAGTTTATGTTTTATTCAGCATTTGTGAGATCATTTGATTCAAGTTTTGGAAATGTGCTAGAAAATATAGGAAATGCAATTGCAAAATTATCATATGAAGTAAAAGGTAGAATTGAATCTTATTTATTGCCACAACAGACACAACATATTGATTATTTAATGACTGTATACAATGATCATATAGCACCTAAGAAAGAAGATTACGAAAATTTTTCTTGGGTAAAACCTAGAGATATAACTAGCTACATGACAAGTCATGAGACGGATAATTATTTCTATAGTCCAGAAAAAAGAGAACATTATATAATTGAGCTAAAAGCAGGAGGAGATTTAGATAACAAGAAGTCTAAGGCTGAAAAAATAGAATTATTAAGAGAATATTTTTTATTAAAAAACAAGTTAGAAAATAGTGATGAAAAAGTAAAAGTTTTATTTGCAACAGCTTATAATAAATTTGGTGAAGGAAATGATTGGAAACAAAGCCAAGTAAGACAATATTTTGATGAAAAAGAACTATTGATAGGGAAAGACTATTGGAATTTTGTATGTGATGATGAAAATGGGTTTGAAATTGTTTTTGAGCAATATAAAAAAAGTGCTAATTATATAAAAGAAGCAATTGCTAATATAAAAACTTTATATTTTTAAAATAAATAGATGATAGAAAATACTTTTATATTTATGGGGGAAAATATGAAAATAGATATATTAAATAAAGCAATATTTGTAATAGATCATGAACAAGAAGAACTTAGAGAAGTAGAGAGTAAAGGAGAATTTGATACATACATTAAAGGGTTAATAAATAATATAAATGAAAATGAAACTACAAGATTATTTAAGATAAGAAGAGAAACAACAGAAGTGGTAAATTGTGTTGAAAATATTGCAAAAAATTCTGACAATATAGACGAAATTAATAAATATTGTAAAAACATAGCTAATAAATTATTGAATGAAGAGATAAAAGTTCAAAAGCAAATAGAGCAACTTAGAACATCAATAAAAAAAGGAAGTTTACTTGAAGTATTGTTGCATGATACAGAAAATGATATATATTCTTTCCTTATTGCTAAAGTTGAACATAAAAGCTTTTTTGATGATGTTAAATTTGAAAGAAGAACAGGATATTCAACAGAAGATAATAAATTATGGAAATCTTGTCTTTTTAAATTTGAAGATATCGGACAAGAAATACAAATTCAAGAAATTAAAGTGTTCTTAGATAATAATGCAAAATATTGGACGGATAATTTTTTAGAAATAGACCCTATGAATAGTGATGATTTAAATACAAATAATGCATTTAAAATGATTGAATTAACTTTAACTAGAAATATAAAGAAAATATATCCTAAAGACTATACAACATTGAGAAATAGTGTTATTTGTTATTTTAGAAGTAATGAAATGTTTGATTTTGATGAGATGTATACTACACTTTTTGAAGAATATAATCCTATAGAAATGGAAAAAGATGTATATACTGCACATGTAATCGATAAAGTAAGGCATATAAAAGAAAGCGATAAATTTGATAATCAATTTAAAATAAATCAAAAGATAATAAAAGCCAAAGTGAAAAAAGTATATGAAGTAAACAATAATATAGAGATCAAAATAATGGATGGAATTGAAAATTTAGATGAAATAATAAATTCATATGAAGATTCTCAAACAGGAGAAAAATTCATAAAAATAAAAACAAATAATGAAGAAACATATAATAGTTTTAGAAGAATATAATTTAGGAGGTGGTTTGATTGAATCCTATTGATACACTACTTGAGTTATTTAAAATAAATAAAGATAAGGTTAATGATAACTTAATGAACACAATAATTACACAGGTTATAGAATTTAATCAAATACCAACCTACAATGAAATTAGTAGAGCATTAAATAAATTTAACAAAAGAGATTTTGTAGAAGTTTATTTGAGAGATGAAACTGATGAAAGCATTTCTATTACAAGTAATTCTCATAATGAGAACATATATAACAAATTTGTGCAAAATAATGAAGGATTAGATACAAGAATAACTGTAAATATTAATATAAAAAAGAATACTGAAGATATAAGAATATCAATATTTAATATAGATACATTTCTTGAAAATTTTTTAAGTAATTCTTTAGTAAACAATTTGAAATTTTTTCATTTTAGATTTAGTTACAATTCGAATATTATTTTTGTAAACTATGATAATGATTATATGTTTAATACTAATAGCATGGTTATGATAAGTAATGATAAAGATATAACCATAAATACTATCGACAGAGAGGATCTATTGGAGAGATGTAATAGTGTATCTAATTTTGTTAATAATATTGAATATTCACTTTTACCAAACGATTTCTCCATAATAACAACAAATATGAATAATGAGTTTATAGAAAGACTCAAAAAAATAAAAATAATATTTTCACTATTGTATATAGCAGATTATTCAGCAATAGATGATGAAAACATAAAATTAAAATTAAATGGATATAGAAATAAAGATTATCTAATTAAAATTAAAGATTTTAATTATTTAGATAAATATGAGGAATTCTATAAAATATATGAGTGGATTTTTCAAGATGCAAATGAATGTGATAAAATGGCATTAACTAGAAATGTGATTAGTATGTATTGTAAATATACTGATATTTTAGATATAGACGAGAAAACTTTTTTAGCTATAAAATCTAATTATAATATATATTTAAAAGAAAATGTAGATAAATATATAGAATTAAAAAAAGAATTAACATCATTTATAATGAATACATCAAATCAAATAAATGATATTATAGGTAATTTCATAGGCAATTTTGAAAAAAATATTGTTGCTTTTATAACTTTTATTTTGGGAACAATAATTGCAAATATTGTTTCAGACACACCTTTAAATAATATTTTTACAAAAGATATTATTACAATTATATTTGTTATATTACTTGGATCTCTATTTTACTTAGTAATAACTATAATCGAAACATATTATAGATTTTTATCATATAAAAAAAATTATGATGATTTAAAAGAATCATATAGAGATATATTAGATGAACAAGATATAGTAACAATATTTAAAAATGATAAAGAATATCTTAAAAATAAAAAGAATGTTAAAAAGATTACTGTTATTTTTTCAATTCTTTGGGTGACTTTAGTTATTATAGCGTTTATAAGTATGGTATTAAACTATAATAGTGAATATATTAAGAAAGTAATAGATATATTGTATAAAATAGTAAAATGTATTTGATTAACAGAAACAAGGAGTAGAATATTTTTAAGTTATACTCTTTGTTTTATTTTTTAGTCTAACGGGATATTATAAAACAATATTAAGATATATTAAGATATTAGTAAAATTGAAAAAATGTATTGCTTTTCTATATTAGATTATGTATAATTAATTCGTAATTAAGAAAGAGAACAAAAAGTTCGTAACCTGTAAGAATATCGCTCCATTTTATAAAAACCTACAAACTATAAAGTTTGTAGGTTTTTTTATTTAAAAAATGTCAAGAAATATTGTTAAATAGAAAAAATGTATAAATCAAATAAAGCGCTTGGCATTTTCAAATAAACGTTTTGTATTGTTAGTAATCTAATGTAAGGATGTGAATTTATGGAAGAAAATAACTTATCAATTCCAAATGAAATATCTAATGAAGAAATAAAAAATTTAATATATACCATAAGAGGAAAATAAGTAATGCTAGATAGTGATGTAGCAGATGATTTTATAAAAGCTACACAAAGCCAAGGATTGAAAACTATTAATTTCAATGCACTAGAGGACGATTTTCCAGAAAAATATTATGCTATTTTTTGTTGGAGAGTATTTGTTCATTTTACAAAAGAAGATGCTCAGAAAATAATACAAAAAGCTTATGATGCCCTTGAAAACAATGGAATTTTTATATTCAACGCAATGAACCGCGAAACTAAAAATATTGATAGTGAATGGTTAGATTTTGATAATGAATATCATTTGGGAGCAGAACGTTATTATAATTATTTTACTAAAACGGATTTAGATGATATAATTCAACAAACTAAGTTTCAAATAGCAAATTTTGAAAAAGAAGGTGGAGAAAATAATAATAAATGGTTAATATATGTTCTAAAAAAATAAATATAAAAACACTGTAATTCAATTTATAACTATTGAACGATAAAATAACCTCTTACTTTTTTAGTAGGAGGTTTTCTCTTTCTATAAACACTTATGTTATAAATTATTTCTTTATAACATATTCTAAAAACATCTCACAACCATATTTTATATCATCATAAGTTGCGTCAAAATTTCCATAGTACCATGGGTCAATTATATCTCTTGGCTCTTCCGTAAAATCAAGTAATTTAAATACTTTATTTTTTGTATCTTTTCCAACAATTTTTAATATATTTTTTATATTCTCATCTTCCATTCCTAATATATAGTCAAATTTATCATAATCTTCTTTTCTTATTTGTCTTGATATATGTTCAGTAAATGGAACATTATATTTTCTTAATACATCTTGCGCATCTATATACATACATTCTTTATATCTCTCATTATATCCACTAGTTGCAGCAGAATCGATGAAAAATTGTTCTTCTAATCCCCTCTTTTTTACTATATCTTTAAAAATAAATTCCGCCATTGGTGACCTACAAATATTTCCTAAGCATACAAATAATACTTTTATCATAATATACTCCTTCTTCTTTTATTATTTCTTATTTTCTTTTTCATCTAACAAATAAATACCAATACATGCAATTCCAATACCTAGCATTATAATTGATGATTTTGTATCAATTTTATCTAATATATTTAAAACAACAACTGCTATTCCCATTGCTAGAGAAATTGCTTTAAATATTAGATTAATCAAATCTTTTAGTTTAGTATTTGAATTTTCTTTCTTTTTAGCTTGTAATAATTCATCAACTGACACATCTAAAATATTTGCTAATTTTGAAATTGTATTAATATCTGGACAAGATAAATCCCTTTCCCATTTTGATACTGCCTTATCAGTAACATTCATTTTTTCAGCTAGTTCATTTTGTGTCATGCCCTTTTCTTTTCTTAAAGAACTAATCATTTCTCCAATAGTTTTCATTATAAATTCCTCCTCTATTTAGTATAATTAAATGTTACTATTTTTAAAAGATAAAGTAAACCAATAATCAGTTTAGTTTACTCGACCATTAGTTTACTTTCTTTATTTTAGCTCAAAATCCAAATACACATAATTATTCATGTCATACTTTAAGTTTTTATCAATCATATTTTTTGCAATCTTGCATGCTTTTGACATTCTTGTTCCATTAAATAGTGGATCAATATATCTTACTTTAGCTCCATGATGTACAAAATATACTTTGCTTGGTTCTTCTTTCGATACTTTTACTTTCTTAGCATTTTTCCAAATGTTAAAAACTTCTCTATATCTAGATTTTTCTATAATATCAATTATTTCACTTTCTTTTAATTTGTATAAATCTTCAATTGATATAATATTATCTTCATTTAATCTTTTTAAAATATCTGCCAATAACTGCATTGAGTATCTTGTCCTATCTTCACGATAAATCACAGATAACTTACTTGTTATTTTTACAAAATTTCTTGCAATTTTCTTAGTTTTAAAACCTAATTCTTTTTCATTTTCTTCATTCACTTGCACTTCTATATCATTATATATTTCTTTTATTTCTTCTTTATCTAATAATTTATATATGAATAAAGCATTTGATAAAGAATATTCTAATCTATCTGAAGAAAGTTTTGGAGTATCATTATCTGCAATTGGATAAATATGATAATTATCTACTTCTTCTATCTCTATCTTATCTCTTTTTAATAACTTGGTAATTTCTGGTGATTCTTTTATCATTTTACTTGTTAGATCCTCTGTTGACTCTTGAGTCATATAATCACCATTTAGAAAATCCACACAATGTTTAAATACTGGTGTTGATATATCATGAAATAATCCTGATAAAGTTTGCTTTTTGTCGTGAGTAAAATGCCAAATTATTAATGCTACTGCAACTGAATGGTCTAAACTTGAAAAGAAAAAATCGCTTTCAAATAATTTAGAATATATAGTACCACAAGTAACACTGATGTATTTTTGTGATAGCAATTCTTTTGTGTCAATATATTCATTTAACCATTCTGGAAAATCTGGTTCTAAAATTTTAAAATACTCTTTAATTTCCTCATTTAAATTATCATAATATTTATTCATTTTATCTCCTATTATTTTATATTTAATTTTACAATTGATTTATTAATTCATCATATTGATTTGATAGGCTTTCATTATTAAATACTATATTTTCTCCTTCAATTTCCCAAGCATTTTGATTTTCTGAAAGAAGATTTAATACTTGTTCTGAAATATCTAGAATTTTTATTATTTCATCTATTGAGCTTTCTACTTCTCCATCACTTGCTTCACTCATATCTCCAACAAATTCTTGTTTATATAAGTCTATGTAATATTCATCTAGCCCTTTATCATTAATATATGACATTGCCTTTTCTTCTGTAAGAAATTCTGTATATTTTTGTTTACAAATTTCTAATGCTGTTCTTGTTCCAGTAATATATTCTTTTGATTTTGTAAAGTCTTTACCATCTTCAATATAATTTTCTACTGATAATAAATTTACTAATTGCTCATCATTTAATGTATCTGTAATTTGCAAAATATTATCAACGCATTCTCTTAAATATGTTTTACATGCATCTTCAACAACTGCATAATCTCCTGTTGTTACTATTCTATCTAGCCTCTCGTCAATTGCATCAATATCAATAGTTTCAGCATTTGATAAATCATTAATTTCTTGTAATTCTGTTTTTAACTTATCTTCTTGTATCATATCTGAAATTACAAAATATCCTACTACCCCTAGCAGTATTACAATGATTACCAAAACAGTGATTAAAACTTTTTTCTTCATAAAACCAACCCCTTTTCATTGTGATTATACTATACAATATAATTTTTTTCTATATTTTTATACAATATTTATAAAATTCATATTGTGATTTTATATTAAATATGCTATATTATGTGAGAAAGCAAAATGCTGAAGGAGGACTTGTATGAAACGGCAATTGATTATTCGAACGCCTAACTTTTTAACAGAGCTTTGCATTAATGTAGCTCTTCCACAAAGGAAAGTAGATAAGATAAAAAAACTACTTCATGATGAATCTTTGTACTTTACTAATTTGAGTACAAGAATTCGAAATGTTTCTCCTCGAGAAATTTCCGAGGTAAGCATCCAAATGGAAATGACAAGCAACAAAGAATATGAGTGGGAATGTCAAATAGTTATTACTTGATTCTCATTCAAGTACTCTTATATTTTTATAAGAGTATTTTTATTTTTTATAAAAATTTATCTATGATATTCACTTTTATTATATAAAAAACATATCATACTTTAGGTGATAAAATATGAGTATTGTTTCTACAAATGTTCCATATAATTCTACTTTGTTAAGTATCGAAATTTATGAATTATTAAAAACTTACCCTTTCTTAAACCTTCAAGTTGTTGGCACAAGTGTTCTTGGAAAACCTATTTATGTAATACGACTTGGCAAAGGCAAAAAACACGTTTTTTATTCCGCTTCAATTCATGCAAATGAGTGGATTACTACTCCCGTACTTATGAAATTTATAGAAGATTTTTGTATAAGTTATACATCTAATCAAAATATTTATGGATATTCTGCTCGTAACATTTTTAATAATACATCTATTTATATAATGCCAATGTGCAATCCTGATGGTGTAGACCTTGTTACTGGAAATCTATCTTCTATTTCTTTGGGATATAGAAAAGCAAGAGAAATTTCAAATAACTTCCCTTCTATTCCTTTTCCTAATGGTTGGAAAGCAAATATAAATGGTGTGGACCTAAATTTACAATTTCCTGCACTCTGGGAAAAAGCCAAAGAAATAAAATACGCACAAGGATTTAATAAACCGGCTCCCCGTGACTTCGTTGGTTTTGGTCCTTTAACAGAACCTGAAAGTTTAGCAATTTATAATTTTACTTTATCTCATAATTTTTCTTTGATTCTTAGCTATCATTCTCAAGGTGAAGTTATTTATTGGCAATTTCAAGATTATAATCCACCTAGGAGCTTAGAAATTGGAGAAAAGTTATCTCAGGCTAGTGGATATTCTTTAGAAGAAACTCCATTTAATTCTAGTTTTGCAGGTTACAAAGATTGGTTTATTCAAAATTATAACAAGCCAGGATATACTATTGAAGTAGGTATTGGAGAAAATCCTCTTCCTATTTCACAATTTGATGAAATATATAACGACAATCTTGGAGTCCTAGTTTTAAGTGCTGTAAGTTAAAACTAAGCAGATAGACAATATATCTGCTTAGTGCACTTCTATTTTTCTATTGAACTCTTTTTCATACCATTTGTTTAATTTTCTTCTATTTTTAAATATCAATATTTTTTTATCTTTATGTTTATTTAAAATTTCATAAATAGTATTTCCCTTTGTCCTTTTCCAATTAATTGTCATTTTTATAAAGTCAAAATCCATTTTCTCTTTGCATCCTGGAATTTCTGGTCTTTCTTTTCCTTTATCTTTAAAATATCTTCCTAAAATCCCTTTTAATCTTGCAAATGTAGAATAATCAAGAAAAATTATCATATCTGCTTTTTTTACTCTCTCTTCTAAAGTCGCTTTATATGTTCCGTCAATTACCCATTTAGGTTTATTTGCTTTTTCAAGAATCATTTTATCTCTTTCTTCTTTGTCTCTTGGTACCCAGTTTTCTAAATGATGCATTGCATCTATATGATAAACTGGCAAACTTAAAATCTTTCCCAGGTTTTTTGCTAAAGTGCTTTTACCTGTTCCTGAGCCTCCTATAACTGCTATCTTATTAATATTTTCAAATAACATTATATTAAACCTCCACATAAAATTTTATATTATTTTACCAAAAACAGAAAAAAAATCAAGGGGTGTCCCTTGATTCCTAAAAGAGGGATTTAAGGACCGTCCCCTAGTCCCTAGTTACCCATTTTATTAAATCTAAGTTTGCTGGTTCTAATATCATCTCATGTTTTGGCATTACTCTAAATGTATATCCATAGTTTCCACCTGTTTTTAATTCTATTTTTGAAGTAAAGTAATATTTTCTTTCTTCTTCACTTGATTCTGTTAATTCCATTGGAACTATATGTACATCTTCTACTATTCCATTTTCTAATATTTTTCCATAATATACTTCAACTGTTACATTGTCTATGCTGATATTTGGAAGTTCTACTTCACATGCTACTTCTATATTGTTTCCAGCATCTATTGTTATATCATCTAAATCATTTACTTGTGTAATTTTAACATCTTTCCAATTTGTATATAAATCATTTTTCCAGTTATTAAATTCTGCTACATTATCTATATTTTGATAATATTTTTTTGTTAAATTACAAAGTGGAAGATAATACTGTTCTGTATAGTCAACAAGCATTCTTGCTGTACTATATTTTCCTCCTGTTGTTACTATTGAATTTTTCATTAGTTGTAACCATTTTTTAGACATTCCATTTTTATCTTTATCATAGTATGTAGGAATTATTTTTTCTTCTAATGTTTTATATATACTTTGACTATCTGCCATGTCTTGTGCTTCATATGAATCATATTCTGCATTTGTTCCTATTGTCCATCCATTAGTTTGGTCATATCCTTCTGCCCACCAACCATCTAAAACACTGAAGTTTATTACTCCATTTACTGATGCTTTTTGTCCTGATGTTCCTGATGCTTCCATTGGTCTTCTTGGGTTATTTAGCCATACATCTACACCACTAACTAGATATCTTGACATTGCTATATTGTAGTTTTCTAGTAAGAATATTTTTCCTTTGAATTGTGGCATCATAGATACTTGATGTATGTATTTTATTAAATCTTGACCTTCTTTATCTGCTGGGTGAGCTTTTCCTGCAAATATTAATTGTACTGGTCTATCTGAGTTATTTATAATTTGTGTTATTCTTTCTAAATCTTTAAATATTAATGTTGCTCTTTTATATGTAGCAAATCTTCTTGCAAATCCGATTGTCAATGCATTTGGATTTAATTTTGATACAATTTCGTTTATATCCTCATAATTATATCCAGACCTTCTTAATCTTTCTGTTACATTGTCTTTTACAAGTTTTAATAATTTTACTTTTCTGTCATTATGTATTTCCCATAATTTTTCGTCAGGAATATTTCTAATTTTTTCCCATACATTATCTTTGTGAATATTATCTTGCCAAAATGGCATCATATATTTATTATATAACTCTTTTAATCTTGGTGCTAACCATGAGCAAGTATGTATTCCATTTGTTACATATCCTATTGGAGATTCATTTGCAGCTATATTAGGCCATACGTCTCCAAATAATTCTCTTGATACAGCTCCATGAAGTTTACTTACGCCATTTTTCTTTCCTGCAATTTTAAGCGCTAAAATTCCCATATTAAATCCTGGTTCTAGTTCTTTACAAGGTTTCATTCCTAATTTTAGGAATTCTTCTCTAGAAAGTCCTAGTCTTGGCCAGAAATCTTTGAAATATTTTTCAACTAAATCTAGTGGGAATATATCATTTCCTGCTGGTACTGGTGTATGTGTTGTAAATACAGTTTTTGAGCTTGCTATATCTTTTGCTACATTAAATGATACTTGTTTTTCTTTTATTATATTTTTAATTATTTCTAATGTTAAAAATGCTGAATGTCCTTCATTCATATGATATACAGTTGGGTCTAGTTTTAAATATCTTGTAAGTAATTCAACCCCCGCTTGTCCTAAAACTATTTCTTGACGGATTCTCATTTCTTGGTCTCCACCATATAGTCTTAGTGTTACATTTCTATCTTCTGGATTATTTTTTTCAATATCTGAATCTAATAAATATAGTTTTACTCTTCCTACATTTACTTGCCATACTTTTAAATATAGTCTTCTTTTTGGGAATTTAACATACATTATTAAATCTTCACCATTTTCATCTTTTACTGGATGTATTGGTAAATTATATAAATCTATGTCTTTATATTCTGTTTCTTGTCCACCTGCTCCATTTATTTTTTGATTAAAATATCCATTTTTATATAATAGCCCTACTGCAACAAGTGGAATCCCTAAATCACTTGCTGATTTTAAATGGTCTCCTGATAGGATTCCGAAGCCCTCCTGAATATATTGGCATTGTTTGGTCTAGTCCATATTCTGCTGAAAAATATGCAATTAAGTCATTTTTATTTTCAGGATGTTTATTTGCAAACCATGTATTTTTACTATTCATATATCCTTCAAAGTCATCTACAACTTTGTCATATTCTTTTAAAAATGCAACATTATCTATTGCTTTTTCTAGACTTTCTTGTGATACATGTTTTAAAAATTTCACAGGATTTTTTTCTGATTGTTCCCATAAATCTCTATCTATTGATTGGAATAGTCTTAAAAACTCTGTGTTCCAAGACCACCATAAATTATTTGCTATTTCTGATAATTTACCAATTCTTTTTGGTAATTGTGGATTTACTGTTATTCTATTAAAAACATACATTTTTCTTGTTCCTCCTTCGTATTTTAATGCCTTTTTTCTTTTGCTATTTTCACATATCTATTATCTATTAAATATATGTTTTTGTCAAACCTTTTTTCAAGTTTTTTTATGATTTTACAATTTTAATTCTAATAAAAAAACAAGCTACAATTTTTTAAAATTAATAACTTGTTTTTATTTTTTATATTTCCATTTGACTTCCTAAAAATGTTGCTGCAGATTGTGCAACCTTTTTTTCAACTTCATTCATTTTTCCATTTGGCTCTTTTGAAATTAGAATTACTGTTCCTATTGTATCTCCATTTGAAATTATTGGATAAACTACTTGTGCATTATTTTTTCTTTCTTTATTATCATTTTTTGTTATTGGCATGGCAATATTACTATTTTCTCCACTTGTATATACTTCTCTATCTTCCATTAATTGTTCTAATTCTTGGCTTACGTCTTGTTCTAAAAATTCTTTTTTAGAACCTCCTGATACTGCAATTATTGTATCTTTATCTGTTATACATGCTATATGTCCTGTTGTTTTAGATAGTGTTTCTGCATATCCTGCTGCAAATTCTGAAAGTTCTCCTATTGGTGAATATTTCTTTAAAATTACCTGTCCTTCTCTATCTGTAAATATTTCTAATGGGTCTCCCTCTTTTATTCTTAAAGTCTTTCTAATTTCCTTTGGAATTACAACTCTTCCCAAATCATCTATTCTTCTTACTACACCAGTTGCCTTCATAATTTTCCTCCCTTTTTTCTTCAATTTTTGTTTATACTGTTATTATTTCTTTTTGTTTCTTTTTTATTCATATTTTGTCAAAAAAATAGAAGTAGATTATTCTTCTACTTCTTCTTTTTTATCTTCTTTCTTAAGTATAAAGCTTGGTTTATACTTATCTAAAATGTATTGCAAACTATCAGAAAATTCTTTAAGCATTACAATTTTTATTGATGGATCTTTTCCTTTTAAATAGTCATCAATAATTTGTTTTAATTGTTTAATATTTTTCATTTCTGGCTCAATTTGTCTCCAATATTTATCTGCTCTATCTATTAATTTTTCTTTTATTAATACTATATCTTCATTACTTGCACAAGAAATTCTTTGGAATAATTGGAAAGAATCATAATATTTAAATATTGGTATATCCATACATTCTTTGTCAAATTTTTCATAAAAGTTTTCCATTTTCATTGGAATACATTTCATTACTTCTTCTGCTTTTTCTTTGAACATTTTATCTTTTAATTGTTCATTTAACATATTAAAATGTTTTAATATATCTTCCATATCTTCTGCAACTTCATCTATTGCAATTTTCCCTAATTCCTCTTCTACATTTTCGCAGTATTTTGAATTTAAAGAAGCTATATTCATTCCATTGAAAAATACTGTTTTCAATGTTTTTAAATCATAGTTAATTAAACCTTTTCTTGAAAAATAGCTAAAATATGCAAATATTTTTACTGTGTCTATTAAACTTAAAGTTCCTTCTTTTACGTTTTCTAGGATTTCATTTATAACTCCACCAAATTGGTCATCAGAAATTTTCCAATATTCTTCAGTAAGTAGCCTTTTATATGCTGGTAAGTTTTCTGTATCTATTGTATTTCTTATTGTTTCCATATTGTCTTTAAATATTTTCATATCAAATATACGTGTTCTTACATAATATTCGATAAATTTGAAGAAACGATATTCTGATTTAAAGTTATAGTAATAATTATTATCAAATTCTTTTATATAGAATTGTCTATTATCCATTAAAATTCTTGATGATACAAGAATTGATTTATATTCTTCATTATCTTTAATATTTACAAATTTATCTTTTGTTATTTTTCCAGCTTTAATTTCAAAAGAAACTGCAATTGTAAATATTAGCATTGTTTGCATTACTCTGTGATTTGTATTAGGATATGACTTGTTCACCATCTCATATATTTTCTTAAAATCATTTAATGCATGTTTTAAAATTCTTAAATTTCTTGTTCCTGATTTATTAAATGTTGAGATTATTAGCCCTGTATTTTCTCTTAAAAAACGGATTAAATCTGGATCATTTTCATATCTCATCAATATTCCATTTATTATATAATCAAATTTAGGTTTATATTCAAAAGTCTCTCCTATTAACTTTTCTTTTATTCTTTCATAGTCATTTGCTTTGTCAAATACATGCTCGATTTTATCTTGTATTTTTTCTACAATCGGTTTATCTGCTTTATTTAATTCATTTTGCTTGTCTAAAAGATAAGTTGCTATAAATGTTTTCATCTCTAAGTTAGAACTTTTTAATTTTGCTGATAATTCCTTTTCATTACATATTATTATTGTTTTAATATGGTCATGCTCAACAAAATTATTAATATATCCTAAGATATCTATAACATCAACATTTGCTCTTTCTAAGTCGTCAAAACAAAGGACTTTATCATCTGTTGAGAAAAACTCTCCATAATCAACTTTGTCTCCATTTTGTGTAACTCCAAAAAAGTTTGCCATATCTATTCCTGTTTTTGCATATTCCGGAATTGTAGTTTGTCCATTTGCATTCATGTATTTTCTTAAATTTTTATCCATAAGCTGTGTTGTTTCAATAAAAATCTTTTTACTTATATCTTCTAAGTTGGAGATTCCATATAAAGACATATATATAGTTGTATATCTTTTTCCATTTAATTGCATTGACTCTATTTTTTTTCTTATTTTATTATTCCAAAAATGAGTTTTTCCGTGAACCCCATTCACCATTTATCATAACTGCATAATCTGTATAATCTGAACGAATATAGTCTAATATGCTTTCTATTAAATCTTCCATATATCTTCCTCCAATTTTTGTAACTATTTTTATTTTAGTCACATTTCTTCTGTTTTTTACTTTTTGTTATTAATCTTTTGCGATTGTTAATACATCTATTCTTTTAGGATTTGCCTGTTTTAATACTCTACAACATTCATTAGCAGTACTTCCTGTTGTAAATACATCATCTATTAATATTATTTTTTTATCTTCTAAAACATTTTCATTTTGAATGTAATTTTGTTTTTGTAAAATATATGCACCTTTTATATTTTCTACTCTTTCCTCTTTGCTTAATTTACTTTGTTCTATAATATCTTTTTGTTTACAAAGACTAGATATATCTAAATCTATTTTTAATTTGTTAGCTAGTTCTTTTGCTATTAATTCACTTTGATTATATCCCCTTTGTTTTTTCCTTTTTTTACTAATCGGAACTGGGATTATTGTATCATAAGATTCTAAAATTTTAAAGAACTTTTCATTTTTTAACAAAAAATTTACAAAAGTTTTATATAAATACGATTTTTCATTGAACTTATATTTTATAATTGTATTTCTTATTATTCCTTCATATTTAAAAATATATAAATGATTTTCAAAATTTTTAGACATAAAATCAGAATTATTTCTAACTATTCTATCACTTTTATCAACCTTATCTATTTTATCTATCTTATCAATTTTATCTATTTTATCAATTTGAAAAATAGCCTGTGAATCCAATATTTTTTCACATTTCTTACATAAAAAATCTTGGTTTAACTTTCCACAAATCCCGCACTTTGGTGGATAAATCAAATTGAGAATTTGGGGGACAGTTCTCTTTTCTCTCATTTTTGTCGAATTTTGTATTTTATCTTTATTTTTGTATTTTTCTTTTATTTTATTCTCTTTTCTAAATACCTCCACTTTTTTCTTCTCCTTTTGCTATTTTTATTTTTCTATACAAATTAGCTTGGCTTATTTTTAAAATTTGTGATAACTGTGTTTTTGAAAATT
>OCPV01000185.1_pt1 | contig 66120 bp, 48 predicted proteins | sample 1538511 | NCBI WGS metagenome assembly OCPV01 (sample SAMN04571704, study PRJEB22368) | human gut metagenome | biome: human gut; material: stool | host: Homo sapiens | place: Luxembourg | collected 2012-08-30 | reverse complement strand
GACGAGCCGCGACACGGCGTGCCGCTCCTGGTATTCGCTCATGTCGATCCGCGTCATCATCTGGTCGTCGTTGAAGAGGAACTCCGCGAGGGCCTTCGCCAGCTCGGTCTTGCCGACGCCCGTGGTGCCGAGGAAGATGAACGAGCCGATCGGCTTGCGGGGATCGTTCAGTCCGGCCCGCGAACGGCGCACGGCATCCGACACGGCGGCAATGGCCAAATCCTGACCGACTACGCGGCGATGCAACTCCTCCTCCATGTGGAGCAGCTTCTCACGCTCGGAAGCCAGCATACGCGAAACGGGAATCCCCGTCCAGCGGGATACCACCTCGGCCACATCCTCAGCATCGACCTCCTCCTTGATCATCGCCCCGCTAGCCGAAGCCGCACGGAATTCGTCCTGAAGAGCCGCGATCTGCTTCTCGGCCTCCTGAATCTTGCCGTAACGAATCTCGGCCACACGGCCGTAATCGCCCTGCCGTTCAGCCTGCTGAGCCTCGATCTTCAGGTGCTCGATCCGGTCCTTGTTCTCCTGGATCTTCTTCAGCACGTCCCGTTCGCCTTCCCACTTGGCACGAAGCTCGGCGCGTTTGGCCCCCAGCTCCTCGATCTCATGGGTCAGTTGCTCGACACGCTCCTTGTCGTTCTCGCGGCGGATCGCCTCGCGCTCGATCTCGAGCTGACGTACCCGGCGATCCAGCACATCGATCTCCTCCGGCACGGAGTTCATCTCCAGGCGGAGTTTCGAAGCCGCCTCGTCGATCAGGTCGATCGCCTTATCGGGCAGGAAACGGGAGGTGATGTAGCGCTGCGAAAGCTCGACGGCCGCAACGATCGCCTCGTCCTTGATCCGCACCTGATGGTGGTTCTCGTAACGATCCTTCAGTCCGCGCAGGATCGAAATCGCATCCTCGGCCGTCGGTTCATCGACCATGACTTTCTGAAAACGACGCTCGAGCGCCTTGTCCTGCTCGAAATATTTCTGGAACTCGTCGAGCGTCGTAGCACCGATCGTACGCAGCTCACCGCGCGCCAGGGCCGGTTTGAGAATATTGGCGGCATCCATCGCACCCGACGACTTGCCGGCTCCGACCAGCGTATGAATTTCGTCGATGAAGAGCAATATCTCGCCCTCGCTGGCGGTCACCTCCTGCACGACGGCCTTCAGACGCTCCTCGAACTCACCCTGGTACTTGGCCCCGGCGATCAGGGCGCCCATGTCGAGCGAATAGATCACCTTCGAGCGCAGGTTCTCCGGCACATCCCCGTTCACGATCCGGTGAGCGATACCCTCTGCAATGGCCGTCTTACCCACACCGGGTTCTCCGACCAGCATCGGATTGTTTTTGGTACGGCGCGAAAGAATCTGCAATACACGGCGAATCTCCTCGTCGCGGCCGATGACCGGATCGAGCTTGCCGCTGCGGGCCATCTCGTTCAGATTGATCGCATACTTGCCCAGGGCATCGAACTCCTGCGACGCCGTCTGCGAATCGACGGTCGCCCCCTTGCGGAACACCCGAATCGCCTCGAGCAACTCCTTTTCAGTCGCCCCGGCGCCTTTCAGCAAATCGGCGGCAGTACCCCGCTCGGCGATCAGTCCCAGCAGCAGATGCTCAACCGAAGCGTACTTGTCCCCGAAATTCTTGGTAAAATCGACGGCACGCTGGATTACTTTGGTCGTATCCTGCGAAAAGAACTGTTCGCCGCCTCCCGAAACATGGGGCAGCCCCCGCACGGCCCGCTCCACTTCGCCGCGCAGTCCCCGCACGTTTACGCCGACACGCCCCAGCAGAAATACCGACAGCGAATCGTCCTCGCGCACGAGCACATTGAGCAGATGCAGCGGTTCGACGGCCTGATTGCCCTGCTCCCTGGCAAGAGACACCGCAGCCTGCAGCGCCTCTTGCGCCTTAATAGTTAAAGAATTAATGTTCATAGTGCATTATATTATTTTTAATTCATTTCTTTGCCTTTACCTATCGCAAAATATCTGCCAAGTCTGCAACTTCTGCCGTCCTGTCCGATTTTGTCATATCCCGGACGATATCGTAATGACAAAATGGCTACCTTTGCAGGACAAAACCAAATTATCTAATCAGACAGAATGAAAAAACTTATCCTCGCCATTACGGCATCGCTCTGCATCGCGACTCTGATCTCTTCATGCAACAACCTGGGCATCAGCGCTCCGAAAATGGATTCCGATGAAGCAACGCAACTCATCGTAGAAACTCTCGAAAAGAATATCAACTTCGACGAGTGGAAAATATATGAAATCCGCTGGATGGAGGCGGACGAGCTGGAGAATAACCTGACAGTTTTATTCGTCGAAATGGTAAACAAGGCCGGCGACTGTTTCTCGCAGACCTTCACGCTCTCCGGTCCCGGCAAAGGCAACATCTCCGACCTGAATGAAGCAGGCGGGCTGCGAGGGAAACTCGATTTCGAAAAAGTCAAAGGCCTGACTCCGGCCTCGATCAACGTCGAAGCCATCCGCAAACAGTACGAAGAGGCCAAAGCCATGATCCCCGAAAACTATACGTTCAAGAGCATCGGCGACTACCTGATTCAGGAAACGGTTCCTTCGGGCAACGAATTCCTCGACCGAAATAAAACGTTCGGCGAAGTGAAAGCAGAGTTCAGTATGAACATAACCGAAAACGGCAAGGAGATCGTCGAAAGCGCCGGCAAGAAATCGGTCCAGTATTACGAAGTCACCTTCAATGTGCTGCCCGACGGATCGGTTCAGATGGAAGAGTAAGGCGACCTGCGGCGACACACTGCGAAAGACGGGAGTTTCGGCTTCCGTCTTTCTTTATTCTTGAGGCATACTCGCACCGAAGCGAGTCACCTGCGAAAATTACCGAACAGATCGCCGGTACGGGGAACGGATTTTCGAAAACGATACACCGCGCTTCATTCCGCATATTCCACCCGACAAAGTGCAAATAAATTTGGCGCAGCACCCGGCTTTCACTATCTTTGCAGAAGATAGGAAGCGCCTCGGAAATCTTCGAAAATAAATTTTCCCGATTTCGCCCGGCTTTCACTATCTTTGTTCCGCCATGAGTGATTTTATCGTCAGCGCACGCAAATACCGCCCCGCCACTTTCTCTTCGGTCGTGGGGCAGAAGCACATTACCTCGACCCTGAAGAACGCGATCGAACGCGGCCAACTGGCCCACGCCTACCTCTTCTGCGGGCCGCGCGGCGTGGGCAAGACGACCTGCGCCCGTATCTTCGCCAAGGCGATCAACTGTCTGCATCCCGAAGGGGCCGAAGCCTGCAACACGTGCGAATCGTGCCGCAGCTTCAACGACGGGCGCTCGCTCAACATCCACGAGCTAGACGCCGCGTCGAACAACTCGGTCGAGGACATCCGCTCGCTCATCGAACAGGTGCGCATCATCCCGCAGGTGGGACGCTACTCGGTCTTCATCATCGACGAGGTCCACATGCTCTCGGCGGCCGCCTTCAACGCCTTCCTCAAGACGCTCGAGGAGCCGCCCGCACACGCCATCTTCATCCTGGCGACCACCGAAAAACACAAGATCATCCCTACGATCCTCTCCCGCTGCCAGATCTACGACTTCAACCGCATCCGCGTCGAGGACTCCGTGGAATACCTCAAATACATCGCCTCGCAGGAGGGAATCACCGCCGACGACGAGTCGCTCAACCTGATCGCACAGAAAGCCGACGGCGGCATGCGCGACGCCCTGTCGATGTTCGACAAGGCCGTTTCGTTCTGCGGGCAGGAACTCCGCTATCAGGAGGTGGCCCAGACGCTCAACGTATTGGACTACGACACCTACTTCAGCATGACCGAAACGCTCCTGTCGGGCAACTATGTCGAGGCGCTGCTCTCTTTCGACAACGTGCTCGCGCGGGGATTCTCCGGCCAGACTTTCATGGCGGGACTCAATCGCCACCTGCGCGACCTGCTGGTGGCCCGCAACGAGCCTTCGCTCCGGCTGCTGGAATTTACCGGTACGCTGATGGAACGATACCGGACGCAGGCGGCCGCCTGCCCTCCCGAATTTCTTTTCGGCGCCATATCGCTGCTCACGGACCTCGACGGCAAAATCAGGCAATCGTCCAACCAACGGCTGCTCGTCGAACTGGGACTGATGAAGATCGCCGGTCTCGGTCAAAAAAAAAATAGCCCCGTCGATCCCGTAAATCTTCCGTTGCCGGAACTGGTTCGGACCGCCCCCGCGCAATCCGCACCGGCCCGTTCGCAATCGACACAACAGACGGCTCCCGCGCCCGCTCCTCAACCGGCTACGGTCCAACGGCCGACGGCTGCGGCGGCAGAATCTTCGCCCGGAATCGCGGCATCCGCTCCGGCTGCAACGCCTGCGGCAAAAGCCGCAGCCGATCCCGCACCTCCGGCGACATCGGCCGCTGCCCGTACATCCGCAATGCCGACGCCGTCCATTCAGCCGGCCCCGGAACGAACGCAGGCCGCAGCAACGCCGGTTTCGACACAACCGCAAACGGCGCGTCCCCGTCCCGTACAGTCCAGACTCGCATCGGGAATTTCCATTTCGGCGCTGATAAACGACGCAGCCCCGGAACCGGATACGGAAACCGCCGTGCATGCCGCAGCACCCCAGCCGGTCATCGACCCGCTCAGTGCCGAAAAACTCGAAACGACCCGTGAAAAAATCCTCACGCTCGTCCGCGAGATGCGTCCGCGCTTCGTCGCGGCGTTCGAACGGATGCAATTTCAGGGACACGTGATCCGTATCGCAGTTCCGTCGGAAGCCCTGCGCGAAGAGATCCTGCGCAACAAAACCGAACTGCTGCTCCGCATCGCCGAAACGTCCGGCGTGCAGGGTATGCTGGAGCTCGACGTTACGGTCAATGAAGAGATCCGGGCCGCCCGCCCGATCAAACTCGAAGACCGGGTCAAGTATATGACCGAAAAAAATCCTCTGCTGGCCGAGTTGCGCCGGGCGCTCGACCTGGAGGTAGAATAAAGCATAAAATAAAGTAAAACCAAATACACAAATGGCAATTAAGAACTTTGTCGAAGAATTGGAATGGCGCGGTATGATTCACTCGATCATGCCGGGCACACAGGAACAACTTCAGAAAGAGATGTCCACAGCTTACGTGGGCATCGACCCAACGGCGGATTCGCTGCACATCGGACACCTGGTGAGTGTAATGATCCTCAAGCACTTCCAGATGTGCGGACACCGTCCGATCGCCCTGGTGGGCGGCGCGACGGGCATGATCGGCGACCCCAGCGGCAAATCGCAGGAGCGCAACCTGCTCGATGAAAAGACCCTCCGCCACAACCAGGAGGCGATCAAGAAACAGCTCGCCAAGCTGCTCGATTTCGAATCGGACGCTCCCAACGCGGCGATGCTGGTGAACAACTACGACTGGATGAAGGGAATCACCTTCCTGGATTTCATCCGCGACATCGGCAAGCTGATTACCGTGAACTACATGATGGCCAAAGATTCGGTAAAGAAACGCTTCAACGGCGAAGGCGAAGGGATGTCGTTCACCGAATTCACCTACCAGCTCGTGCAGGCCTACGACTTCCTGCACCTGTACGAAACCGTAGGTTGTAAACTGCAGCTCGGCGGCGCCGACCAGTGGGGCAACATCACCACCGGCACGGAGCTGATCCGCCGCAAGGCCGGCGGCGAGGCTTTCGCCCTCACCTGCCCGCTGATTACCAAAGCCGACGGCACCAAGTTCGGCAAGACCGAGAGCGGCAACGTATGGCTCGACCCGCGTTATACGTCGCCTTACAAGTTCTACCAGTTCTGGCTCAACACCAGCGACGAGGACGCCAAGCGCTACATCAAGATCTTCACGCTGCTCGATAAACAGACCATCGACGACCTGATCGCCGAACACGACGCAGCCCCTCACCTGCGAATCCTGCAAAAACGGCTGGCGCAGGAGGTTACCGTGATGATCCACTCTCAGGAGGAGTACGAAAAAGCGGTCGAGGCATCGAACATTCTCTTCGGCGGGGCTACCTCCGAAGCGCTTCGCAAACTCGACGAACAGACCCTGCTGCAGGTTTTCGAAGGAGTCCCGCAATACAAAATCGCCCGTGCGGAACTGATCGGGCTGCCCTTCATCGAGCTGTGCGCCGAGCGGAGCGATATCTTCCCCTCGAAGGGCGAATGCCGCAAGATGGTACAGGCCGGCGGCGTGAGCCTCAACAAGGAGAAGGTGGCCGACCCCATGCGTGCAATCGCCGAAAGCGACCTGATCGACGGGAAATACCTGCTCGTACAGAAAGGCAAGAAAAACTACTACCTGGTAATCGCCGAATAAGATGGAATACCGTATCGTTTTGAACCGGATGGAGTTCCGGGCTTTCCACGGCTGTTACGACCTGGAACAGCAAGTGGGCAACCGCTTCACGGTCGATCTGGAGATCACGGCCGAGCTGGGGGAAGTGGCGAGCGAGGACTGCGTGGAAAAAGCGGTCAATTACCTGTTGGTTTACGAAACCGTACGCGAACAGATGCGCGTCACCCAGCGCACGATCGAACGCGTGTCGATGAACATCATGGATGCCCTCTATGCCCGGTTTCCGCAAATCCGCCATATCCGCTGTACGGTTTCGAAGCTGGCGCCCCCGCTGGGCGGGAAGCTCGAAAAAGTGAGCGTCGTGCTGGAGAAATAAACCACACTGCGACAACGAATAAAGCGAGAGGAATCGATTCCTCTCGCTTTATTTTTCTTCCCGACGGAATAATCACAACCGCTCGAAAACGATCCGTCCGTAATACTTTACCGAGCCTGCTTCTGTTGCGAGAACCTTCCACACCATTCGCCGCTCGCAAATTTCCGACACCGTAAGCCGTGCCGGAATAAATCCGTAATCCACAGTTATCCGTCTTCCTGTCAGACTCCAGGCAAAATGCTCCCCGTTATCGGCCACACCCCGTCCATCGTGTTCGAAAGTCATAATCCCCAAATACATGGGCACATCACAGGCTCCATCGTCGTCCGAATCATCCCAATCGTAATCCGGCTCCTCGACCGCACGCCACCTACCCAAGATATTTTCGGCATCGATCGCTTCCTCCCGGATGCCCTTGTCACATGCGAAAAGTGCCAACGAGAGCAAAGCAAACAATGTAACAAGACACAGATAAAATCTTCGCCCCCTCTATATAATACAGACAATAAATAACGTCCGATCGACAAATTCTCCGAAGGGGCCTGAAATTCCCCCGTCGCTCTTCTTTGCGTTACGCCACCGAGCAGGGGATTCCCAGCGCCTCGACCCGGGCAGCGATCGCCTGCAAATCTTCGCGGGGGACTTTCTGCAAGGTTTTGCACGGAGTGTCGCGGTCGAGCGAATAGACCATCACCTGACGGGGCCGGATCTCTTCGACCAGCTTCAACCAGGCCGCGACCTCCCGCTCGGTCGTGTTGTCCACCGTACGGCCCTCGCACTCGCCCCGCAGGAACATCGTCTGCAGGATCATCTGCCCGTCGAACAGTTTCATGTTCTTCACCACCTCGGCCACCGAATAGGTCCCGCACGGGTTATTGATGAGCCGAACCGTATCGTCGAAAGCGGAATCGAGTTTCAGGATGTTGTTATCGACCCGGCGCAAGGCCCGGCGCACGCTCTCGCGGCCGATCTGCGTCGCATTGCTCAACACCGAAATCCGCGCCGAAGGGCAAATTTCGTCCCGCAAGACGATCGTATCGTCGATGATCGCCTCGAAATCGGGGTGCATCGTCGGCTCGCCGTTACCGGCGAAAGTAATCACGTCGGGAGGCGTACCTTCGGAAACCATCTGACGCAAGGTCGCTCCGAGCATGGTACGCACGTCCTCGCGCGAATTGAACCGGCGGGCGCCCGGATGTTCGGCATTCCAGCCGCATTCGCAATAAATGCAATCGAAGCTACACAACTTCGATTGAGTGGGTAACAGATTGACACCCAATGACAGACCCAATCTGCGGGAATGGATCGGGCCGAAAATAATATCGCTATACAGTGCAGTCATATTGACAAAATTAGAAAATATTCTCTTCTTTGCACAAATATTGCTCCCTTTTTATACGTTAATAGAAAAACGGCATGCAACGGGACCTCCGAAAAACGAATTCGGTCCGAATCGGGAACACGATCGGCCCAAGGCCCCGACGCATGAATCGTCCAACCGAAAACCAATGAAACGACACCTTATGAAGCATAAATTCGGCTTACTTCCCAAAGTGCTCCTGGCTATCGCGCTGGGCATCGTATTCGGCCTCTTCGTTCCCGAGTGGTTCACCCGAATCGCATTGACCTTCAACAACATTTTCGGCAATTTTCTGAACTTCGTCATCCCGCTGCTGATCCTGGGCCTCGTGGCTCCGGGCATCGCCGACCTGGGCAGCAAGGCAGGACGGCTGCTGGTAATCACCGCAGCCCTGGCCTATGCCTTTACCCTGTTTTCGGGATTCGGAACTTTCTTCACAAGTTTCGGGATATTACCCCGGCTATTGGGCGGTACGGAGATGAGCGCCCCGGGAGAAACCGCCGCAACACCCATGCAACCGTTCTTCACGGTCGAAATGCCCCCGTTGATGGGCGTGATGACCGCCCTCATTCTCGCCTTCGTGCTGGGACTGGGCATGGCTTATATCCACAGCGACAAGCTCAAGGGCATGATGGATGATTTCAAACTCATCATCGAGCGTGTCATCTCGAAGGTCATCATCCCGCTGCTGCCCTTCTACATCTTCGGCATCTTCCTCTCGATGACTCAGTCGGGGCAGGTATCGGGTATTCTGGGCATTTTCCTCAAGTTGATCGTGATTATCTTCGTGATGACGGTCGTCCTGCTGCTGATCCAGTTCTCGATCGCGGGCCTCGTGGCAAGGCAGAATCCGTTGAAGATGCTCCGCACGATGATGACCGCCTACATGACGGCCCTCGGTACGCAATCGTCGGCAGCCACGATCCCCGTGACGCTGGCACAGACGGTCAAAATCGGCGTCCGCCCCGAAGTGGCGGGATTCGTCGTCCCGCTCTGCGCCACGATCCACCTCTCGGGTTCGATGATGAAGATCGTCGCCTGCTCGCTCGCGGTGATGATGCTCTCCGGACTGGACGTTTCGATGGGCACCTACTCGGGTTTCATCCTGCTGCTGGGCATTACGATGATCGCCGCACCGGGCGTACCGGGCGGAGCCATCATGGCTGCGATCGGATTGCTGGAGTCGATGCTCGGGTTCGACGAAAATATGATCGGACTGATGATCGCCACCTACATTGCCATGGACAGTTTCGGTACGGCGACCAACGTAACGGGCGACGGTGCGATCGCGGTGATCGTAAACGCCATCGACAGCCGAATGATTCGCCGGGAAAAACGATAAACCTACTGTTAATATTTTCACATTCGAAAAAAATCTTTAACTTTGCGAGCATCGTTCATAAACGAACAACCGCTGTCAAGTGAAATAAGAGGATTAATTTAAATCAATAATTATGGCTAAAATCAATTTGAAACAGTACGGCATCACGGGTACTACGGAAGTAATCTACAACCCGTCGTACGACGAACTCTACCGCGAGGAGACCCGCAAGGGCCTGCGCGGTTATGAAAAGGGTCAGGTAACCGAAATGGGTGCCGTGAACGTGATGACCGGCGTTTACACGGGTCGTTCCCCGAAAGACAAGTTCTTCGTCATGGACGAAACCACCAAAGATACCATCTGGTGGACCTCGCCCGAATACAAGAACGACAACAAACCGGTGACGAAGAAGACCTGGAAGGAGCTGAAAAAGATCGCTGTCGAAGAGTTGTCGAACAAGAAGCTCTTCGTCGTGGACACGTTCTGCGGAGCCAACGAGAACACCCGTCTGAAGATCCGCTTCATCATGGAGGTCGCCTGGCAGGCGCATTTCGTGAAAAACATGTTCATCCGCCCGACGGACGAGGAGCTGGAGAAGTACGGCGAACCCGATTTCGTGGTGCTGAACGCCTCGAAAGCCAAAGTCAAGAACTACAAGGAACTCGGACTCAACTCGGAAACGGCGGTCGTGTTCAACCTCACCGAAAAAATGCAGGTAATCATCAACACCTGGTACGGCGGCGAAATGAAGAAGGGTATGTTCTCCTACATGAACTACCTGCTGCCGCTGAAGGGCATCGCGTCGATGCACTGCTCGGCCAACACCGACAAGGAGGGCAAGAACACCGCCATCTTCTTCGGTCTGTCGGGAACGGGCAAAACCACCCTTTCGACCGACCCGAAGCGCGAGCTGATCGGCGACGACGAGCACGGTTGGGACGACGACGGCGTCTTCAACTTCGAGGGCGGATGCTATGCCAAAGTCATCAACCTCTCGAAAGAGAACGAGCCCGATATCTGGAACGCGATCCGCCCCAACGCCCTGCTGGAGAACGTTACGGTGGACAAGAAAGGTAAGATCGACTTCGCGGACAAGTCCGTGACGGAGAACACCCGCGTATCGTACCCGATCTTCCACATCGACAATATCGTGAAGCCCGTATCGAAGGCCCCGGCTGCCAAGAAGGTGATCTTCCTTTCGGCCGACGCCTTCGGCGTGCTGCCCCCGGTTTCGATCCTGACGCCGGAACAGACCAAATACTACTTCCTCTCGGGCTTCACCGCCAAGTTGGCCGGTACCGAGCGCGGTATCACCGAGCCGACGCCGACCTTCTCGGCTTGCTTCGGTGCGGCGTTCCTCTCGCTGCATCCGACCAAGTACGGTGAGGAATTGGTAAAACGCATGAAGCAATCGGGCGCTACGGCTTACCTCGTCAATACGGGCTGGAACGGTACGGGCAAACGAATCTCGATCAAAGATACGCGCGGCATCATCGACGCCATCCTGGACGGTTCGATCGACAAGGCCCCGACCAAGACGCTGCCGGTATTCGATTTCAAGATCCCGACTGCACTTCCGGGCGTGGATCCCAAGATTCTCGATCCGCGCGACACGTACAAGAACGCGAAGGAGTGGGACGAGAAGGCGGCAGATCTGGCCGGTCGTTTCATCAAGAACTTCGAGAAGTTCACCGGCAACGCCGAAGGCAAGAAACTCGTAGCTGCAGGTCCGCACCTCAAATAAGACGACGAGCCGACAAGCTATTTTCACAAAGAGAACGGTCCGGGGCTAACGCCCGGACCGTTCTCTTTGTCGCTCGACCGCACGATCACTCCTTCGGCAACCTATATTCGGACAGCCCTGCCCTACAAGCGGTATCGTGGAACACTATTTGCAACACCTTCTTATAATCAATCCATTATATTATGAAAAAAGTAATCCACAGAGCCGGCACACGAGGTCATTCCGACCACGGTTGGCTCGACAGCTACCATACGTTCAGTTTTGCTGACTACCACGATCCCGAGCGCATCCATTTCGGCGCATTGCGCGTACTCAACGACGATACCGTAGCCGGAGGAGAGGGTTTCGGCGCACATCCCCACGACAACATGGAGATCGTTTCCATCCCGCTCGAGGGCGAACTACGACATCAGGACAGCATGGGGCATACTTCGGTGCTGCGCACCGGGGAAATCCAAGTGATGACGGCCGGAACGGGAATCATTCACAGCGAATTCAACAACAGCCCCAACCGTCCTGTCAAATTCCTCCAGATATGGATCTTCCCGGATCGACACGGGCTGCCGACCCGCTACGAGGAGATCACGCTCGCTCCGGCACGCACCAATGAGCTGCGCACGCTCGTGGCTCCCGAAGGCAATGGTTCCGAGCATACGGCCTGGATTCATCAGTCGGCCTGGTTCCACACCCTCGACCTAGAGAGAAATACCTATGAATACGCTATGCGCCGGCAAGGAAACGGTCTTTACGTCTTCGTCCTCGAAGGCGACGTAACGGTCGAGAACGAAAAGCTGGCCCCCCGGGACGGCATGGGTATTTGGGAGCAGAACGACATCACCCTCCATACGGACGGGAAAGCCAGCCTGCTTCTGATCGAGGTGCCGATGCGGTAATTTCCCCAACCTTTCCCAAGAAAAAGAGCGGCACTTAACGTGCCGCTCTTTTTTAATCCATCGCCCATTCGGATCAGAAAAACTTGACTTCCCGACCTTCGATAGCCGTAAGCAGATTGTTGGCCGCCGACGAAGCTCCGATACGAAACAATTCGGGCGTAAGCCACTCCTTGCCCAAAATCTCCTCGACGATCGTATAATACAAAGCGGCATCTTCGGCACTCCGGACACCGCCGGCCGGCTTGAAGCCCACCTTACGTCCCGTTTTCCGATAGTAATCCCGGATCGCCTGGCACATCACCACCGCCGCTTCGGGCGTGGCGGACACATCGATCTTGCCGGTCGAAGTCTTGACGAAATCGGCCCCGGCGAACATCGAAAGCAACGATGCCTTGCGGATCAGATCGGGAGTTTTCAAAGCTCCGGACTCGATAATGACCTTTAACACGACCTCGGGACTCGTCTCGGTACGAATCACCTCGACCTCGTTAGCGACCTCGTCGTAATGCCCCTCCAACATCTTACCCACGTTCAAGACGATATCGATCTCGTCGGCTCCGTTCTCGACAGCCATGGCTACTTCGAGAACCTTCACCTCGAGAAACGTCTGCGAAGAAGGAAATCCGCCCGCAACGCTCGTGATACGCATATCCGTACCATCGACCACCACACCGACCGTTTCGACGAACGGCGGATAGATGCAGATCGACGCCACGTTGGGAAGATGGGGAAACTGTTGGTAAAACTTGACGGCTTTGCCGGCAAATTCCGTAACCGACTCCACGGAGTCCGTACACGACAGCGTGGTTAAATCCACCGCCGAATAACAGAGCTTGTAAACTTCCGGAGTATGGTTTCGTACCGCAGCTTTACGGATACGATCCACTTCCTCGGCCACCTGAGCCTCGCTCATTGCCGGCGCATATTCTTTCAAATGATTCGCGTATTCCATAACTTTCCTATTATTTACACAGACGGTTCGCCTTCAAAGCGCAAAACAAAAAGTCAATATCGAACCGTCCCCACATACATAAAATCCATAACAAGCCTCGTGCAAAACGCAACCTTCCATCGGTAAAAACACGACCGTTACCCGTTGTAAAATATCATTTCAACCCAGAAAGGCCCGTTTTCCAAACGATCAAAAGTGCTGCAAAGACAAACAAATAGAGCCGACACCGATTCGCTTTCGACAAAAATATAAAAAATTTAGATCTTTTTCATATTTCTTCCAATATACCGCAAATTTCGTGCGCATCCGATCCTACCCGGACGATCCGCGTCTGAAAATGGCCATCCCATCTTCAGGAACTCCCCGTTTCGGACTCCGAAATCCGACGACCATCGCTTTAAGTCGCAAGCCGTGTTTACGAACCGCCCCTTCCGAGAATCCTGTTCGAGAGGAGGCAATCGAACTTTCCCAAACCGGAAAAGACGACCATCGCTCATGCAAGATCGAGCGATCTATCATCGCAAAATCCGATTATGTATCACAATTACCGATCCGATGCCGACCGACCTTCCTCAAAACCACCCAAAGGGAAAGGCGCAAGGTAGGGGCAAGCATTGAATAACGGCCCGCAAAGCTGTAAGCCGCCGCCGAAACCGACAAAAAAACGATCTTGATACACGAAAGTATAAACTCCAAAAAAATGCAATTATATACTTTTTGGGAGCGTAGTTTTCCAAATCCCCTTCCCGGTAAAAGGATTCAGGGATGGTCAGCATTACAGACGCAGCCACGGACTGCGAACAAGCGTCCCCGGGTTCGATGCTTCAACCGTCGGACAAGGGGTACATGGAAAGACAAAAAATATCCGCACCGTTTCCGGTGCGGATATTTTTCATCGAATCCGAACGGATTAGAACTTCAGGCCCTCTTCGAAGAGTTTCTTGAAGTGGATATCCTTCATGGCTTTCTTCGCCATCTTCTCATCCTTCTTCACGGCGCTCTTCAACTGTGCCTCTGCCGTTCTCATATCGCCCTCATCCGAAGCGATCACGGCACGCAGGTAATCAGCCTCTGCGCTCATATCTTTAGCGATAGCACGCTTTGCAGCCGCATAGTCCTTGTTCATCGTGTTAGCGATAGCGGCATTCATACCGTCGAGCTGCTTGGCAGCGTCGTTGTAGTTACCCTGTGCTGCATTGACCAGGCTCTTCGCCTTTGCATCAGCGCCCTTGGCATACTTCTGAGCCTCTGCCATATTGCCGTTCGCCAGGTTGGCAAGAGCCAGGTTGGTGTTCAGCGCCTCGGAAGCCTCGCCCAACTGAGCGGCCTTCTGGAAGCATTTCAAAGCATCAGCCGTACGGCCTTCCTCCGTAAGAACGATACCCAGGTTGTTGTAAGCGCGGGCGTCGTTATACTTCTCGGCAGCATAAGCCAGTACGATGTTCTTGGTAGCGTTGTCCTGTGCGATCGACTCCGCAACGAAGAGCAGCTCGTTCAGGTTGAGCTGATCCAGCTTGCCAGCCTCGACAAGCGCCATCATCTCGGCGTCGGTCTTACCCTCCAGGTCGATGGTGTTCACGATCACCGAACGACGGAGCTGCGGCAGAATGTCTTTCTTCAGCTCGTTGAATACGGAAGACATGTTCTTGATCTCATCCTCGCGCTGCGTCGAAGAGGAGTACATGCTCAAAACCTGGAGAATCAGATCCTTGTCTTTGATGTTCGACTTCGAAACCAGCTCCTTGAAACCTTCCCAGTCCTCACCGTAAGCGGCAACGTCGATATCCAGACCCGAATTTTTCAGCAGTTTCGCAAGAACTTTGTCGCCCGATTCGCTACGCTCCTTCGACAGCGTGTCGTTGAACTTCACGGGACCGTCGGGAGAAGCATAACCCTTCACGGCAACATGCTGGGTAGCACGGTCGTTTTTCAGGTTCTCATCCACATTCGCCTGGAATGCCTCCAGATCGGCGTCTTTCAGCGCTTTCTTGGTTACGTTAGCCTTGTTGATCGCATAGAGGATCTCGGTCTTGTCCACGCTGGTAGTCACGCGTTTGTAGTCGCTCGGCAGAGCTGCCATCGCATCGGCGTAAGCCAGATCCTGCTGCAGGGTATTCACACCCTCGGCAACGACCAGACCGCACTCGCGTACGATTGCGGGGTTAGCCTCGAGCTCCTTGGCCTTCACGACCTTGCCCGTATTGGCATTAACCAGCGTAAACTCGTCGCTACCCGGACATTTAGCCTCGACACGCAACTGGAGTTCGGAAATCTGCATACGCTCATCGTAAGGGAACTCGACATGCATGGTGAACACACCGCCCGTCTTCTTATCAACGACCGTATAGTTCTCTTTCACTTTCGAACCCTGGAAGAATTTCGGAGTACCGGCAACTTCTCCGCCCTCGAATACCATCACCGGAGTAACCTTCACGATAGCTTTGGGGTTGAAGTACTTCACGGGGAACTGTGCCGTAATGTCGGCGGCAACCACACCGTTATTCAGTACCAGCACTTCAGGTGCACACGTCAGCGATACATCATCGCTGTTCTTTGCCATCTTCTTGAAGCAATTACAGCTCGAAAACGTCAAAGCAACGACCACGAGCAGCAAGCTCAATTTCATCAGCTTTTTCATAAACTAATCTTTTAAAAATTAAATGTTAAATCCTTTCTTTTTCTATTTATGCCTGTTTTATCTGCCCCACAAAAGCTACGGAGTAATGCAAATATAAAAATTATCTACAAATATTGTACAATATTCCGGCCAAAATTTCCGAACAAAACCGAAATTATCTCCGTAGCAGCGATCCGGACCCGCAGAGTTCTACTCCTTGTGCTCAGGACGGCGGCGCGGGCGATCGCCGCGCTCGCGGGGACGGCGCTCCGGCTCCGTCCAGCCTTCGGGCTGCGGAATCAGCACGCGGTGCGACAGCTTGAGCTTGTTGGTCTTGGGATCGATGCCGATGACTTTCACCTCGATCATATCCCCCTCTTTCAGGCCGGTCTCCTCCATCGTTTCGAAACGCTTGTAGTCGATCTCCGAGATGTGCAGCAGGGCGTCCTTGCCCGGCATGATCTCGACGAACGCACCGAACGGCATGATCGAACGAACCTTGCCGTTATATACATCGCCGACCTCGGGCTGCGCCACGATGCTCTTGATGCGGGACAGGGCTGCATCCATCGCCTCCTTGTCCAGACCGAAGATATCCACGACGCCCTTGTTGTCGGTTTCGGTGATGGTAATGGTCGTACCCGTCGTCTTCTGAATATCCTGGATCACCTTGCCGCCGGGACCGATCACGGCACCGATCATATCCTGCGGGATGGTGATCTGTACGATACGCGGCACGAACGGACGGTAATCCGCACGCGGCTCAGCGATACACTCCGTCAGCTTACCCAGAATGTGCATACGGCCCACGCGAGCCTGTTCCAGCGCCTTGGCCAGCACCTCGTACGAAAGGCCATCGACCTTGATATCCATCTGGGTAGCCGTGATACCGTCCTTGGTACCCGTCACCTTGAAGTCCATGTCGCCCAGGTGGTCCTCATCGCCCAGGATGTCGGAAAGCACCGCCCAACGACCGGTAGCGGAATCCGAAATCAGACCCATGGCGATACCCGAAACGGGTTTCTTGAGTTTCACGCCGGCATCCATCAGCGCCAGCGTACCGGCACAAACCGTCGCCATCGACGACGAGCCGTTCGACTCGAGAATATCCGACACCACACGCACGGCATAAGGATTTTCCTCTCCGACGGGAACCATCGGCTTCAGTGCGCGCCATGCCAGATGGCCATGACCGATCTCGCGGCGGCTCAGGCCGCGGGCGGCTTTGGCCTCGCCCGTCGAGAAAGGCGGGAAATTATAGTGCAGCACGAATTGCTCGGTACCCTGTACCAGCACTTCGTCCTTGACCTTCTCATCCATCTTCGTACCGAGGGTCACCGTAGTCAGCGACTGCGTTTCACCGCGCGTGAAGATCGCCGAACCGTGAGCGGCGGGCAGGTAGCCCACCTCGCACCAGATGGGGCGGATTTCGTCCGTGCGGCGGCCGTCCAAGCGCTTGCCCTCGTCGAGGATCATGTTGCGCATGGCCTTCTTCTGTACGTCGTCGTGGAAATATTTGTGAATCAGCGGTGCCTTCTCGACCAGCTCCTCTTCCGAAAAACGGGTGGCGAACTCGGCCTCCAGCGCATTGAAGGCATCTTCGCGCTCATGCTTCATCGTACCGCTGGTGGCGATGGCGTAAGCCTTGTCGTAAAGCTCCCGAATGATGGTCTGACGCAGCTCTTCATCATTCACCTCGTGGCAATAGGTCCGTTTCACGTCCTTGCCCAGCTCCTTCGAAAGTTCGATCTGTACGGCACAGTGTTTCTTAATCTCTTCGTGCGCGAACTTGATAGCTCCGAGCATCACCTCCTCGGACACCTCCTTCATCTCGCCCTCGACCATCAGAATATTGTCGATGGTACCGCCGACCATGATGTCCAGATCGGCGTCCTGCATCTGCGAGAAGGCCGGGTTGATGACGTACTGACCGCCGATACGGGCCACACGCACCTCCGAAATCGGACCGCCGAACGGGATGTCCGAAACAGCCAGTGCAGCCGATGCGGCCAGTCCGGCCAGAGCATCGGGCTGAATATCTTTGTCCGCCGAAATCAGGTTTACGGTCACATATACCTCGGCGTGATAGTCCGACGGAAACAGGGGACGCAGCGCACGGTCGATCAGACGGGCTACGAGGATCTCGCTGTCGTTAGCCTTGCCCTCACGCTTCATGAAGCCGCCGGGATAGCGACCGCAAGCGGCATATTTCTCCTTATACTCCACCTGGAGCGGCATAAAATCAGTGTCGGGTTTCGCGTCCTTGGCGGCTACCACCGTTCCCAGGAGCATCGTATCTCCCATCTTCACCACGACGGAGCCGTCGGCCTGCTTGGCCAGTTTGCCCGTTTCGATCATGATTTCGCGGCCGTCTGCCAGCGTGATCGTCTTCCGGACTGCATTGTACAACTTCTTTTCTTCCATAGATATTTTTACGTCAAAATGTATGTTCCAAATTACAAATGGGGCTGCCAAAAGAAACTTTGGCCAACCCCATTTTTCTGCCTCCGGGACTATTTACGGAGATTGAGCGTCTTGATGATTGCTCGGTAGCGCTCGATATCGACCTCTTTCAAATACTCCAGCAACTGGCGGCGCTTGCCGACCAGACGCAGCAACGCACGCTGTGTACCGAAGTCGTGTTTGTTGCTACGAAGGTGTTCCGTAAGGTGGTTGATACGGAACGAGAACAGCGCGATCTGGCTCTCGGGAGAACCCGTGTCGGTGTTGGACTTTCCGTACTTACCGAAAAGCTCCTGCTTTTTTTCAGCTGATAAATAACCCATTTTCAAAAGTTTATTTAGTTCCACTCTACGACGCATTCCCCTTACCGTGAATAACGCCAGAGCGTGGCGCAAAGGTACGAACTTAATTCACAATAACCAACTTAAACGAATACAATTTTTTAGCTGAAGAGCCCTCTTTTTTTGCAAACCGGAGCGAAAAACACTATTTTTGCCAAAAAAGAAGACACATAGAACATGAAAAAGATCGCCCTGCTGCTCTACACCGTTATCGTTCTGGTCCTTGCAGCGAGCTGCGACCGCCGCGCAGAGTACCTTACGGCAAGCGGCGCGATGCTGGGTACGACTTTCCAGGCAACGGGCGACATCACGGACTGCACCGCACAGGAACTCTACCGGGCCATTATGCAAATCGACGCCGAAGCCAAGGCTTCGATGTCGATTTTCGACTCCACCTCCCTGCTGAGCCGCATCAACCGGGGAGAGACCGACTCGCTCGACGAACATATCATCTACAACCTCCGTCTGGCCGAACGGTTCAGCCGCTTGAGCGAAGGTCACTACGACGTGACGGTCAAGCCGCTGGTCGATGCCTGGGGATTCGCCGGGCACGAGGCGGAACGCACCCCGAACCTCGATTCGCTCCTGCAATTCGTAGGTTACCGGCGCGTCCATATCCGGGACGGCAGGCTCGTGAAGGACGATCCCCGCGTACAGCTCGATTTCAACTCGATCGCCAAGGGCTATACGGTCGATCTGGTCGCGGCCCTCATGGAGCGCTGCGGCGCGAAGAACTATCTGGTGGAGATCGGCGGCGAATGCCGCTGCCAGGGTGTCAGCAGCAAAGGCATTCCCTGGCGGATCGGCATAGAAACTCCCTTCGACGGCAATATGTCCGACGGCGCCTATCTCACCGGACGTATCCGCATGAGCGAAGGAGGCCTGGCCACTTCGGGCAACTACCGCCGCTTCTACCGCGACGCCGCAGGCAATAAGATATCCCACACGATCGACCCGACAACGGGCCGCAGCGTCACGTCACGATTGCTTTCCGCCACCGTGGTCGCGGACAACTGCGCCGAAGCCGACGCCATGGCGACCATGTATTTGAGCCTGGGCGCGAACAAGGCCATCGCCCTCTCCCGGAAAATTCCCGACGCGAAGGTCTATTTTATCCTCGACGACGGGAAAGACGGCTACGAAATTTACTGCTCGCCGGCGATGCAAGAAATGATGATTCCAGAATAATCCCATTGCGTACGAATGAAACAAGTTCTATTTCTCTATAACCCCCAGTCGGGAAAAGGAAAAATCGAAAAAGATTCCCAAGCCATCGGCGAAATGTTCCGGCAGGCCGGCTACTCGATCGTAGACGGCCCGATCGATTTCAGCCGCAACCCTTTCAATGGACACGAAACGGTCGATCTGGTGGTCGTGGCGGGCGGCGACGGCACGGTCAATTACGTGGTCAATCGGATGAAGGAGAAGCACCTCGACCTGCTGCTGGGCATCATCCCGGCAGGTACGGCCAACGACTTCGCCGGAGCGCTCGGCATGGAGAAAAACCCGGTCAAGGCGGCGGCGCAGCTCCTCGGCGGCACGGAAGAGCGGGTCGATTGCGGACGCGTGAACGACCACTATTTCGTTAATATCTTCAGTTTCGGCATCTTCACCACCACGTCCCAGCGCACGCCGGACAAACGCAAGCACCAGATCGGCAAGCTGGCCTACCTGATCGAGGGCGTGAAGGAGTTCCGCTCGGTACACGGCATTCCGCTGCAAATTCTCGCCGACGGCAAAGCCTTCGACCTCGAATCGCTCATGGCCTTGATATTCAACGGAGAAACGGCCGGAGGATTCCACCTTGCCCCCCGCTCGAGCATTAAGGACGGTATGTTCGACTGTCTGTTGCTGCAAAGGCGCAACATGCTCTTCTCGGTCGTATCGATGCTCCGTCACCTGCTGGGCGGTCGGCCCTCGCAGGTAAAACATTTCCGAGCCCGCACGCTCGACATCACCTCGCCGATCAACGAACCTACCGACGTGGACGGACAGAAGGGGGCCGATTTCCCGCTGCACATCGAATGTCTGCACAACGAGCTCCGCGTCGTCTGCCCGCTGTCGGAGGCACCCCGCCGGGGCCGGTTCGCCTATTTCAAGAATCTGATCAGCAAACTGGCATGGTGGCGGACGAGATAACCCTGCAAAAAGTTTCGATCTCCCGCATCAAGCAGGAGATGCGGGACGTTTATTACCTGTCGGACGACCTGGTGATCGCTTCGTTCGACATCCACCGCGATACGCTGGGTAACTACCCCGCCCTGATTGACGGCTTCTCGGCGATCATCATGGCCAGCGGTTCGGCCGTCGTAGCGATCGATACGGAAGAGTACGAAGTCGTGCCCGACACGATCGTCTTCTTCAGCCCCGACCGCGTGATCCGCACGGTAGCCAGCACCAGCGATGCGGCGGCCTATTTCGTCGCCTGTTCCAAATCGTTCATCAACGAGATCCAGATAGACCTTTCGGCCTCGCTGCCCGTCTATATGCGTTTCGGCAAACAGCCCTGCCTGCGGGTGACACCCCAGGACACGCACGAGATCCGACAGGTGTTCCAACTCATCAAGACGATTCTTGCCAGCGACAAGGAACATTACAGACAGGAGATCATCCGCTGCCTGTTCACCGCAGTCTTCTACATCATCACCGAGCTGAACATGCGCGAGCAGAAAAACACGGTCAAGCTGGGGCGCGGCGAGGTGATCTTCGAAGAGTTCATGGAATTAGTCCGGCAATACAGCAAACAGGAGAGGAACGTCCGGTTCTATGCCCGCCGCCTCAACATCACCCCCAAATACCTTTCGACCGTTTCCAAGGACGTGAGCGGCAAAACCGCCGCCCGGTGGATCGACGAAGCGGTGATCCTCGAGGCAAAAAGCCTGCTGCGCTATTCGGGCATGAGCATCCAGGAGATCGCCTATCACCTCAACTTCTCGACCCAGTCGTTCTTCGGCAAATATTTCAAACAGCACACGGGCTACAGCCCGTCGCGGTTCAAGCGCAAGGGCAGCTGACGGACCGAGGCATCCCGGAATAAAAAAGGGACGTGTCAAATCGAGAAATTCGGCGCATCCCTTTTCAGGTATGTAAAAACAGGTAAAATACAAGGCATCGAGGTTCACGGCGAAGAGTGTGTACCGACGCACATGATCGAGCCATGACACCGATAATAACGAAGCAGTTTGCCTGTTATGACGCACCGCCTTTTTCGACCGAAAGGTTATCGCACCCCGGCTTTCTCCCGATCGGAACCCTTTTTCCTCGGCGACGGTTTGGTCTTGCGGACCGGCGGCTTCCGGTCGAACGCCTTCTCCACTTCGATCTCGAAATCCGAAAGCACGTTCATATAGTTGATAAAGGCATCGTAGGACGATTCGTAAGGATTGAAATAGGCATGTACGTCCCCGTCCGACAACCACTTGGTCGCCATATAATAGAAATGATCCGAAGCCTGCATGAAGTTCCACACGTGGTCGAAATCGGGATCCTTCAGCCGGGCGATCTTATCCCGCAGGGCATACAGTTTTCCGAAAGCTTCGTTCTGCAATTCGTTGCCCAGCCACGCCGTGATGTCACGTTCCTCGTCCGCCCAAGACATCACGTGCGGACAATGGAGTACGGCGACGGGCTGGTATTTCGCAGCGGCTTCGCTCACCGTAGCGAACTCCAACCCCTCCCGCTTCAGAACAGCCGGAACGAGCGCCTTCATAAAGTCGAAAATACCCGTATCGGCACGCTGGTGCTCGCCGAAGGTTTCGTAATCCATGAAGAGATTGACCACATCCCCCTCCAGCTCGTCCGAAGCGAGCCACCCCGTGTATTTTTCCGCCGTGAGAGGCCATTGGTCCCACCCTCGGTTGGAGAAACGGAACGCGATGTCGTCCGAGAGCTTGTAATTGCGCAGCAACAGCCTCAAGCGCTGGTCGAGCGCATTGGCATAAACATAGCCGGGCGACTTCCATCCCAGTACGTGTCGGGCTCCCTCGGCCAACATGGTCTTGAAACCCATCTCGGCCACATCGGAGCCGATCCGGTCGGAATAGATCAGTTCGGTATTGCGAAAGGCGGTCGGCGCAACGCCGAACTCCTTTTTCATCAGTTCGGTATGGAGCGCAACCTGCTGCATGAAATCCTCCTTCGACGAAAGCGAAGCCAGCGAATGGGAGTAAGTTTCGGCCAGGAACTCCACGCAGCCCGTCCGGGCCAGGCGGCGGAACGAATCGAGCACCTCGGGCGCATACGCCCGCATCTGTTCGACGGCCAGCCCCGTCAGCGAAAAGGTACAGCGGAAACGCCCCTCGCTCTGCCGGATCAGATTGAACAGCAAGGCATTCATCGGCAGATAGCACTCACGCGCGACCTTCTGCATGATCGAGCGATTGGTCAGGTCGTCCAGGTAGTTGTGGTCACGGCCCATATCGAAGAAACGGTAACGCTTCAGCCGCCAGGGCTGGTGTACCTGAAAATAGAAACAAATCGTTTTCATACTCCGCAAATATTTTAATTGTTCGCCTCCGCGACGACAGTTTCGTAAACCGTCTTGATCTTCGCTGCGGCATTGGTCCATTTGAGTCCGGTCACCTCTTCCAGCCCTTTCGAAGCGAACATCCTGCCCAGAGCCGGATAAGTAAGAAGCCCGTAAATGGCATCGGCCAGAGCATCCACGTCCCAGTAATTCACTTTAATGGCGTAATCCAGCACCTCCGCCACACCGCTTTGCCGCGAGATAATCACGGGAACGCCCGAACGCATGGCCTCGAGCGGCGAAATACCGAACGGCTCCGACACCGAAGGCATGACATAGACATCCGACAGACGGAACATCCGCTGCACCTCCCCGCCCTTGAGGAACCCCGTGAAATGGAAGCGGTCGGCGATCCCCAACTGGGCCACGCGCCGCACCACATGGTTCATCAGATCGCCCGAGCCGGCCATGACGAAACGCACGTCCGGAACCCGCTGCAGCACCTTGGCCGCAGCCTCGACGAAATAATCGGGACCTTTCTGGTAGGTGATGCGTCCCAGAAAGGTGACGACCTTATCCTTGACGGCCCGCTCCGGCACAGCATCCTCCGACTCGCCGAAACGCACGGCGTTATGCACTGTCACGACCTTCTCGGCCGGAATGCCGTACTTGCCGATGACGATGCGGCGCGTCAGCTCCGACACCGCGATCACCCGATCGGCAGCCTGCATACCCGCCTTTTCGATGGCATAGACCCGACGGTTGATATTCTCGCCGCTGCGGTCGAACTCCGTGGCGTGCATGTGCACCACCAGCGGCTTGCCCGAAACCCGCTTGGCCGCGATTCCGGCGAAATAAGTCAGCCAGTCGTGGGCATGGATCACGTCGAACTGCCCTTCGAGGTCTTTGGCCACCTGCGCCGCCACCATCGCATACCGGGCGACCTCCTCCATCAGGTTGGCGCCGTATTTTCCGGAGAAGGTGTAGCGCTGTTTCCATACATCGGTCCACTCGTGTGTCCGGCCGCTGCGAACGAACTCATCGTGGTAGGCGGCATACTCCTCCGGAGAGATGTAGGGCAACATGTTCGAATCAATGTGGATGAACGAAACCTTCTCGAGCAGCTCTTCGGAAAACTCATGATCGCGCGTACCGATCGTTTCCACGTCGCTCGCATTCACCACGCGGACGAAGCGCTGGTCCTCGTCGCCATAGGCACGCGGCATGACGAAAACGACCTCCACGCCGTTGCGTGCAAGACCGCGCGTCATACCGTAGCAGGCCGTACCCAGCCCGCCGGCGATATGGGGAGGAAACTCCCAGCCGAACATCAACACTCTCATTTGTATTCTATTTTTTTATTCTAACAATTATATCTTTCCATGTACCCTTATCCGACGGTCGCAGCATCGAATCCAAGGAGTGCTTATTCGCGGCCCGAAACCGTGTCCGCCATGCACCCTTCCCCTAAATCCGCTTCTCGGAGGGAATTTGGGACACTGCGCCCCCGAAAAGGTACACTCAAAGTATATAATCACGTTTCATTTCGTAACTTATTCGACTTCGCGAAACACCGGTCGCCCCTCCCGGCAACCTCCATCCCGGCCTGCCCGGGCCGACAGAAAAAATTTCGGACACCTTACGCGGCGGCAAGTTCTTTTCCTTCGCATCCTTTAGCGCTTTTTCCGAAGACCCGGCAACAACCCGTGTCCCCGGCGACGACGCCAGCGTTCGGTCGTTTCACGGATCATCAACACCGCCCCGACACTCCACGCCTGCGACACGGCGCCCCAAGGCGCATGCGGAGGATCGCCGTCGAACAGCTCGTTGATCGATCCGATACCGTAACTCTGAATCTCCTCGCCGAAACGGGCGAGCAGCTCCTCCGCCCGAGGCAGAAACTCACGGCCACCGAGGTCGAACGAAGCCTTGACATAAAACCAAAGCGGCCAAACCCATACGGAGCCGTTCATCGAAGCCTCCGCACGAACGGCTTCATCGCCCTCGCAGCGGTTCTTATAGCGAGGATTGCGGGGCGAAAGCGAACGCAGCCCTTTGGGTGTCAGCAAATGCTGCCCCACGATCCGAAGCACCGAAGCCTGCTGCTCCTCATCGAGCATCTTGTAATCCAAACCGCACGCCACCACCATATTCGGACGAATCCACCGATTCGGCCCTTCAGGACCTACGAAATCGGCCAGATACCCGTCGTCGCCGCTCCAGAACATCTCCCGAAAAGCGTTCCGAATCCGCTCGGGCCACGCTTTCCACTCGCCGACGAACTCCTCCTCGCCGAAACGGGAAGCCAGCTCAAGGGCATAACACACGGCGTTGTACCAAAGTGCGTTGATTTCGACCGGATACCCGTCCCGCGACACGACGGGGACACCACCCGCCAGCGCATTCATCCAGGTGAGGGCTTTGTCGGGCGCCGAGGCCCACACCAAACCGTTATCGTGCACGGCCACGCCGCCGACGCCCCGGCGATAAGCCGCCAGCAGCTCTTTCATCACGATACCGTAGCGCTTCCATATCTCCTCCTCACCCAGCGTCCGCTGCAACTGCTGAAGCACCCAGAAAAACCAAAGCGGAGCATCCGCAGCCTCGGCAGCCGAGAAAGAACCCGTAAACATACCGTCCCGGCGTCCGCGCACGACCGTATCGAGCACATCCAGGCAATCCTCCGTGCGTCCCTGCTCCAGCGCGATGCCGGGCAGCGCTACGAGCGTCTGACGTCCGATCTGCCCATACCAGGGATACCCGGCCAGCACCTCGGCCCGCCCGTCCCGGCGGCGGACGACGAACTGCCGGGCAGAGTGGCGCAGGCAGCTCAGAAAATCGACCTTGCGGCTGCGGGCGCTCAGAGCCTCCGCAAACATTCCGCCGATGGCCGCAGGATCGGGAATGGCTTCGACGGACGCAGAGAAAATCACGCTTTGCCGCCGACCGAGACTGAGTTCGAAATAACCCGTCGTAAGCAGATCCTCATCTCCCTCGTATCCTCGCTCGATCTCTCTGGCGTATTCGAAATTATAGTACCAGTCGGGAGCCGGCACGAACTCCGCATCCCGACAATCGGTTTGCAGGTACAGCCAGGGAAAATCGGAATACAACCGACACTTCACCCCGCCCGGAATCGGCCGGGAACGTCCGTCGGCCTCCATATTGGCATGCGTGAGCGCATGTTTGTCCCGGAAGGCGAAGAAAGGCCGGAGCCTAAGCCGGACATCGGACGGCGCCTCCAGCAGCGTATAGCGGATCATCAACTGCGTGCGGTTGTGTATCCAGAGCAGCTCTTTCCGCAACACGATGCTTCCCACGCGGTAGGTGATCGTCGGTGTCGGCGTATATTCGAAATCGGTGATGTACTTATGCCCCCGAGGTTCATAGGTTCCCGGGAAACGGTGTAGCGCCAGGTTGAAGGATTGCCCGTCGTGCACGACGGTTTCATCCACCGACGAGAGCAGCACGTAAGCGCGGTCGCTGTCGTCGATGGGTGCCACCATCAGGCCATGATACTTGCGCGTGTTGCAGCAAACGATGGTCGTGCTCATATAGCCGCCTCTGCGATCCGTAGCCAGCATTTCGCGCTGCAACGAATACTCCAGATTTCCCAGTTCCTTCTTATCAAATGTAAGTACCGACATAACTGTTTGTTCTTTATGTTCATTTCCGACAGAGCGGAACGGCAAAATCAGCCCGTACTCCTGCCGGACCCGTCGAATCGTTTATTTCGTTTTCTCCGCCGACCGGATCAGAAAAAGTTCCGGTCCGCTTGAACGATCTTTTCTGAAAGATACTCTTTTTTTCGCAGACCATCAAGTCCAAACCGTGCGAAAAATCAAAAATTATCAGAAAACGACCTTTTTTTCAACAATCATTTCATGCCCACTTCACCAGTGCGAAATCCATACGATGCGGCAACATCGGATTCTGCGGGAAAATGCGCAGCGCCATATCGAACATCCCGGCCTGCTCGGGAACATAGTCCAAGGCGAAAGTCACCTGGCTGCCCGAAACCTGCACCTGGCTGAGCGGCACGGTGCGGATGACCTCCACGACCCGGTCCGGCTCCACGGGACGGGCCACGACCAGTTCGGCCCCCACGTCCTCCGGAGCGAGTCCGGCCAGGTCGAGCGTAAGCTCGAAATGGTAACTGCGTCCTATGAAGATCGGCTTGTCGCCGACCCGGGCACGCTGCACGTCCACGATCTTCACGGCAGGCCACGCAGCCAGCACCTTGTGCTTCCAGGCGACGATCTCGCGCGCAACGGCGAAGTCGTTCTCCGACAGTTCCCGCTTGCGGGCCGCCAGCCGGTTGTAGAAACGCACCTCGTAGTCGCGCAGCATCCGGTTGGTCGTGAAATTCGAAGCGATTTCGGCAATACATTTTTTCACCGAAGCCATCCACGCACGGGGAATACCGTCGGCATCCCGGTCGTAGTATTTCGGCACGATCTCCTCTTCGATCGTATTGTAAATCATCTCGGCGTCGAGTTCGTTCTGATACTGCGGATCGGAAAAGACCGTCTCCATCGGCAGTGCCCAACCGGCACCCTCCTTATATCCCTCGACCCACCAGCCGTCGAGCACCGAAAACTGCAGCACGCCGTTCATCACGCACTTTTCACCCGACGTACCCGACGCCTCGAGCGGACGAGTCGGGGTATTGAGCCACACGTCCACCCCCTGCACCAGACGACGCGCCAGCTCCATATCGTAATTCTGCAGGAAGATGATCTTGCCGGAGAACTGCGGCATGGCTGCGACTTCGATGATTCGCTTGATCAGATCCTGCCCCGGCTTGTCGTTGGGATGCGCCTTGCCCGCGAAGATAAACTGCACGGGACGCTCCTTGTTATTGACAATGGCCGCCAGGCGATCCAAATCGGTGAAGAGCAGCAACGCTCGTTTGTAAGTGGCGAACCGGCGTGCGAAACCGATCTTCAGCACGTCGGGCCTGATCCCTTCGAGTACCTGCATGACCTGATGGGGCGAATCCATGCGCACATGGCCGGGATCACAATAGCGACGGCGGATCATGCGGACGAGTTTCTCCTTGAGCACCAGACGTTCCCGCCACAGGTCTTCGTCCGGGATGTCGTACACCTTCTTCCACTCGGAAATACGATATTCGTGCCCCTCGAACCCTTCGGGAAAATAGCGGGCATACAGACGACGCAGGCGCATAGCCGTCCAGGTCGGGAAGTGCACACCGTTGGTCACGTAACCGATATGCAGCTCGTTTTTGAAGTAGCCCGGCCATAAATTCCCCAAAATTTCTTTGGAAACCTCGCCGTGCAGCCACGACACCCCATTGACCTCCTGCGAAAGGTTGCAGGCGAGCACCGACATCGAGAATTTCTCGTTCGGATCCTCCGGATCGACACGTCCCAGACCGATGAACTGCGCCCAGTCGATCCCCAGTTCCCCGGGATAGTGCGACAGGTACTGCCGAACCATCGCTTCGGGAAACGCATCGTGTCCCGCCGGAACGGGCGTATGAGTCGTAAACAGCGAGGAGGAGCGGACCACTTCCAGCGCTTCGGCGAAAGTCAGGCGGCGGCGCAGCACCAGGTTGCGGATGCGCTCCAGCCCGAGAAATGCCGCATGACCCTCGTTGCAATGGGAAACGTCTTGCGCGATATGCAGCGACTGGAGCGCCCGCACACCGCCGATACCCAGCAGAATCTCCTGTTTGAGCCGGTTCTCCCAATCGCCGCCGTACAGGTAATGCGTCACCCGGCGATCCTCCTCGAGATTGGCCTCGTAATCGGCGTCGAGCAGGTACAAGTCGGTACGTCCCACCCGGCAAAGCCAGATGCGGGCCGTGAGCGTACGTCCCGGCAGGGGAATCGACACGGTCGCCCAGTTGCCCACCGCATCGCGCACGGGCTGGATCGGCAGCTTCGAGAAGTTCTGTGCTTCGTAAGTCGCCTGCTGAGCCCCCTGAGCGGAGAGTTTTTGAGTAAAATAACCGTACCGGTACAGCAATCCGACCGCGACCATCGGCACGTTCTTGTCGGACGCCTCCTTCAGATAGTCGCCGGCCAGGATGCCCAAACCGCCCGAATAGATCTTCAGCGAAGCATGCAAGCCGTATTCCATCGAGAAATAGGCGATCTTCGGTGTCGCCGGATCGGGTTTTTCGGACATGTAGCTCTTGAACTGCGCATATACCGCATCAAGCGAAGCCAGGAACGACTCGTCCCGCTCCAACTCTTTCAGCCGGTTTATGGTCAGCAGATCGAGAAAAGCGATCGGATTACGTTCGCTTCGGTTCCAAAGGTCGGGATCGATCTCCTCGAACAGATCCCGGGCGCCGGGATTCCAGCACCACCAAAGGTTGTGGGCCAGCTCCTCGAGCGGACGGAGCCGTTCGGGAAGGTTCTTCTCCACCATCATCCGGTTCCACTCCGGACGCTCCGGACGAAGCGCCTGATGCACGAGCTTGACCTGCTGCTCGGGCAGCGGCGTCGCATTCGAAGCCACATGGTTCATCCGCACGTCGGCATTATCGAGCGCCAGCGCGTAAGCCTCTTCGTACGCCTCGAAAAGCCGGCTCCAGAGCGCCTCTTTCGACAGCACGCCCGCAGCACGACGCATCTCCTCCACACGAGCGGCATCCAACTGCGAAAACCGCAGCACGGCATCGGCCAGCGCAGAGGCCACTTCGTCGTCGTTGCCATCCTCGCGGCAAAGTACCGCTACGCCGGGATGCTCCTCCCGCCGGTCGATCCAAAGACCGAATCCGGCGAGGGTCGTGGTGACGGTCGGCACGGAAAAGGCGATCGACTCGAGCGGTGTATAGCCCCAGGGTTCATAATACGACGGAAACAGGGTCAGATCCATGCCCACGAGCAACTCGTAATAGCTCTTGTCGAAAATACCGTCCCGGTCATCCAAATACGAAGGCACGAAAATCACATGCACTTTGGATGCAGGATCGGCCAGCGGACTGCCGTCGATCGCCCGCACGATCGGATCCCACTGCATATTCTCCAGATAATGGGTCGCCCAAGGCCATTGCGAGCCGTCGATCGGCTGCGATGGATCCTGCAGGTGCTTCTGCAAGTCGGCACGGGCTCCCCGGTTGGCGGCAGGCACCATGACATACAACACGACCTCCCGATCCAGGCGTTCCAGCCCGGCCAGCCGCTTCATACCCTCCAGCAGCACATCCAGCCCCTTATTGCGGAATTCGTATCGGCCGCTCGTGCCGACGATCAGCGGATTATCCTGCAACTTGCGGCCCAGGCAAGCCTCCGCCACAGCGATCAGAGCCGCACGAGCCTCTTCACGTTTGATCCGATAGTCGTCGTCCTGCCAAACGAAATCGTCCTCAAAACCGTTGGGCGTCACGACATCTACCTCGTGCCCCAGCAAATAGCGACATTCGGTAGCCGTAATTCCGCTCACGGTCAGGAAAGCGTCGCTGTTGGCCGCCGCCTTCTTCTCGATCGAATGCTTGGCCGTCACGCCGAAACGACGGGCCAGGTCGTCCGCATTGTACGTAGTCAGATCCCTATAAAGCGGCATTCCGTTTCCGGCGATGCTGCGTCCCAGCACGGTAGCGTGCGTAGTGAACAACGTGGCCACGTAAGGCGACTCCCGACGCAGATAAAGTCCTCCGGCGGCGGTCATCCACTCGTGGAAATGAGCCGCGACCCGGTTTGCGGACTTACAGAAAGTTTCGACGTAGGAAGCTACGACCAGTCCGGCGGCATAGCCGAACAACACCGGCTCGATGTAATCCCACTGGCCCGAAATCGAATCCACACGGTAGCTCTCCCAAAGGAACTTCAAGATGTCGTCCTTGCGGGGAATCAGCGAGGAAAAATCGACCAAAATCACCTGCGGCCGCCCGACGATGCGCCAATGTCCTACACGGACACGGATCCCCTTCTCATACAGGGTCTGCCGCCACCCCTTGAGCAGCGCCGGATCCTCCTCGAACTCCCGGTCAGCCCCCTGCCCCAGATCGGGACCGATCGTAAAATAGCGGTCGCCGTACTTTACGCACACGGTCCGGGCCTTGGTCGCTATCACGGTATTGATACCACCCACCTTATTGCACACTTCCCAACTGATCTCGAAGAGAAAGTCGGGTTTCAGTTTCATATCGTTCATATTTCAATGATTTGATTATTCAACAATCAGTCGTCCGCTTCGAACAACGCGCCGATCACGGCATCCGACACCAGGAACTTCTCCGCCGGAATCGCCAGTCGGCCGGCCGCGAAACACAGCTCTCCGATCCCCATGAAAGGCTCCGCCTGCCGCAGCAGCCGCTCTGCCCGCTCTTTTCCGAAACGAGTTTCGACCGCAGCCAGCTCGAGTCCCTCGGCCGTGCGCAGGCGGGTCATCAGATACTCATTGTAGCGATCCCGCTCCGTAAGCCGCTCCTGTTCGTAAATCGCCTCCGTTCCGGCACCGGCCAGGTAGCCGTCGATCGACGCAGCGGCCCAGCGGCGCGACTTCCCATTGAAGGAGTGGGCTGCAGGCCCGATGCCCAAATACTCGTCGCCCGACCAGTAGGCGGCATTGTGACGGGCCCGGCAACCGGGCAGCGCATAATTCGACACTTCGTAATGCTCGAATCCAGCCCCGGTCAGCGTTCGGTGCACCTCCAGGTATTCGCGTTCGCTCACCTGTTCGTCCACCTCGGAGAACCGCCCGCGCTCCAGGCGACGCCCGAAGGCCGTATTTTTCTCTATCGTCAAATGGTATGCCGAAATATGCTGTACGCCGAGCGCCAAAGCCCGGTCGAGGTTACGGCGCAGTACTTCGCCGCCGAAACCCGGCACGCCAAAGATCAGGTCGATCGTCAGATTCGCAAAACCCGCAGCCTGCGCCCGGCGGACAGCTTCGACGGCCTGCATCCCCGTATGACGCCGGTTCATCAGCCGCAACTCGTCATCGTCGAAAGACTGCACGCCCACGCTCAACCGGTTCGCACCCGTACGGGCCAGCGCCTCCAGCCACTCTCCGGTCATATCGTCGGGATTGGCCTCGACGGTAAACTCCTCCACACCGCTGCAATCCAGCAGCGCCGCCGCCCGGTCCGCCAATCCCTGCAACCGGGCGGGATCGCAGAGCGACGGGGTTCCGCCGCCGAAATAGACAGTACGGATCCGACGGTCGGAGAGCCAATCGACGGCTCCGTCCAATTCGCGCTCCATCGCCTCCAGTACGGAATCGACACGTCCCACCTCGGCGCTTTTGAAAAAGTCGCAATAGGCGCAAATCCTGCGGCAAAAAGGGATATGGAAATAAAGTCCGGCCATGTGGCAACGAGTGAAAAGCGAACGCCGGGCCGAATCTACCTCAACGACGCCCGAACGCATCCTATATTGTTACAAATATAGAAAAATATAACGCGCATTATCTGCTTGTAACAGAAAATTCACAACACGGAAAAATCCGAAACGAACCGATCCGGTCTGCAGGGTTGCGAACAAAAAAGGAAATGCAACTTCCATAAATGCAGACGGAGGAGCCCCGAAAGGTTCCTCCGTCGCAAAATCCGCATAATCCGGCTATCTGGCCTGCAAAACAGCCCGCAGTTCGCCGTCGGTAAGAAGCATCAGCATATCGCCGTCCACTTCGTAGTGGGTCGCTCCGGACAAAACGTCGCTGAAAGCCTGCTCCTGGTCCAAACCGGGACAAAACATCCGGGTCGAAGCCATCTGGCCGACGGTCAGTCCGCCCGTTTCCGTGGTTTCATACGAACCCATAAGCCGGTTGCAGGCTCCAAGCCCCGAAAGGCGTCCGTCCTCACCGAAAACGACGGTAAAAAGGTCGCCTTCGACCGGTACGGCACGGCCGTTGAGCTGCACCAGCTGCCATTCGGTGCCGACAAAAGGTTTGCTGTCGCCTTTCCGGTGTTTACGGCAGGGACAGCAGGAGGCTACGAGCATCACGAGGGCGGCGAATGCCGCCAGTTTCATAAAACGTGTCATAAGCTATCGGTTTTGAATCTTTATCCAGCAAAATATGTGCAAACATAACCAAAATAATCGTAACTTTGTACTCCGTCACGGTTCCCGAAGACAAAAACGGCCCGGTCGCAGGAAAATAGAACTCAAAATCGAACATTCATGCGAAACGGAGCGAAAACGGGGCTGCCGACATACCCGGCAACCGAAAAAGCACGCACCCTATTTTACGATCAAACGGGAACCGAATGCAACGAAAAAGAAAATTCAACCATAAATTTTAACGAATCAAAATAATACGACACTATGAAAACCATTATCGCATCTCCCAAAGCCCCCAAAGCGGTGGGCCCCTATTCGCAGGCCGTAAAGTGCGGCGACACGCTCTACATTTCGGGGCAGCTCCCGATCGACGGCGCCACCGGCGCGATGCCCGAAAGCATCGAAGATCAGACGCGCCAGTCGCTCACCAACCTGGGACATATTCTCGAAGAGGCGGGTTACTCGCATGCCGACATCGTGAAAACGACGGTTCTGCTCACCGATATCGCCGACTTCGCGGCGATGAACGCCGTCTATGCCACATTCTTTACGAAAGATATGCCCGCACGCATCTGCTATCAGGTATCCAAGCTGCCGATGGGTGCGAAGGTCGAGATCGACGCTGTCGCCGTCAAGTAAAACGCATCCGGCGGAAAGCATGGACGGAAGGACCTGACTTCGCCGCCCATAAAAAAACGATTATATACCGGAACGACGCGAGATTCCGCGTTGTTTTTCGGGCTTGTTCGCAACCGTCTGCGATCGGCGTGCGTATGCGCGAATCCGATCCGCCCTCTTCTCTCCGGTCGGAGGAAAACCGAACTCCAGAGCGGGAAAGGATTTCCGGCAGGGAGTATCGAGCACAGGCGCAATAAAGCTATATAATCGTGTTACATAGGCAGTAAGCCCAACGTTTCACTATACAGGCACACGACGGGCGAACCGACTTGGCGGACAAAAAAACGAAGACAGACGACTCCGCCATATCCCAAATCGTGCGTCCCGGATCACTGGGACGCACGTTTTATCCATTGTTGATAACTTTGGAATAATTTGTCGCGGGAAGATTCGAAAATCCCGAAGAAAAGCAGGAAATTTGTATAGTTGGGACCGAACGGAACAAGCCTGCATCGGTCCCGATTCCTGTAAAGACATAAAGAAATAAAACTCAAGATATCATGTCAAGCAACAAACAACCGGGCCTCCCGACCGAAGTGTCCTACAACGAAGCGGTCGAAGCGTCGAAAAAATATTTCGACGGAGACGACCTGGCCGCTACGGTTTGGGTAAGCAAATATGCCCTGAAAGATTCGTACGGCCATATTTACGAAAAAACTCCGCGCGATATGCACGAGCGCATCGCCGCCGAGATCGAACGGATCGAAAAGAAGTACCCCAATCCTATGAACCGGCAGGAGGTGTTCGAACTGCTCGACCACTTCCGCTACATCATCCCGCAAGGCGGTCCCATGACCGGTATCGGCAACAACTTCCAGGCGGCTTCGCTTTCGAACTGCTTCGTCATCGGCCACAAGAATCCGGCAGACTCCTACGGCGGCATCTTCCGCATGGACGAGGAGCAGGTGCAACTGATGAAGCGGCGCGGCGGCGTGGGGCACGACCTTTCGCACATCCGCCCCACAGGTAGTCCGGTGCTCAACTCGGCGCTCACCTCGACCGGTATCGTCCCCTTCATGGAGCGTTACTCGAACTCAACGCGCGAAGTGGCTCAGGACGGTCGCCGGGGCGCCCTGATGCTCACCCTTTCGATCAAACATCCCGATGCAGAGCGTTTCATCGATGCCAAAGTCGATACGAGCAAGGTGACCGGCGCCAATGTTTCAGTCAAAATCGACGACGAATTCATGCGTGCGGCACTCGCCGGGAAGAAATACTACCAACAGTTCCCGATTCACTCGGACAAACCGCTCTACCAGCAGGATATCGACGCCAAGAAACTTTGGGACAAGATCATCCACAACGCCTGGAAATCGGCCGAACCGGGCGTAATGTTCTGGGACACGATCATCCGTGAAAGTATTCCCGACTGCTATGCCGACGAAGGATTTACGACCGTGGCGACCAACCCCTGCGGCGAAATTCCGCTTTGCCCCTACGACTCGTGCCGCCTGCTGGCGATCAACCTGTTGAGTTACGTGGACAAACCTTTCACCAAAGAAGCGTCGTTCAACTTCGAGAAATTCAAGCAACACGTCGAGAAGGCGATGCGTATGATGGACGACATCATCGACCTGGAGCTCGAAAAAGTCGAACTCATCATCAACAAGATCGCCGCCGATCCCGAAGACGAAGACATTCGCCGCGTGGAACTCGAACTCTGGAAAAAGATCCGCACGATGGCCCGCAAAGGACGTCGTACGGGACTGGGCATCACGGCCGAAGGCGACATGCTCGCAGCATTGGGGCTCCGTTACGGTACGCCCGAAGCGACGGCTTTCGCCGTGAAGGTACAGAAGACCCTCGCACTGGAAGCCTACCGCGCCTCGGTAAAGATGGCCGCAGAGCGCGGAGCGTTCGAAATTTTCGATGCACGCAAGGAGGAGAAGAACCCGATGATCGGCCGCATCCGGGAGGCCGATCCGGAGCTCTACGCCGAAATGGTAAAACACGGACGACGCAATATCGCCATGCTGACCATCGCCCCTACGGGAACCACCTCGCTCATGTCGCAAACCACGTCGGGCATCGAACCGGTTTTCCGTCCCGTCTATAAGCGTCGCCGCAAGATCAACCCTTCGGACCAGGATGCCAAAGTGGCTTTCGTGGACGATATGGGCGAAAAGTTCGAAGAGTACAACGTCTATCACCACAACTTCGTCAAATGGCTCGAAGCCAACGGATACGACACCTCGAAACTGCAAGACATATCGGACGATGAGCTCAACCGGTGGGTAGCCGCATCGCCCTATCACGGCGCGACGGCCAACGACATCGACTGGGTGGCCAAAGTCAAGATGCAGGGCGAAATTCAGAAGTGGGTCGATCACTCGATTTCGGTGACGGTCAATCTGCCGAACGACGTTTCCGAGGCACTCGTAGCGGACGTATATCGCACGGCCTGGGAGTGCGGCTGCAAAGGGGTAACGGTTTACCGCGACGGCTGCCGCGAAGGTGTACTGATCGATAAGAAGAAAAAAGCGGCAAAAGAGGAGAACGGACAGACCATTCTCAAACGCCCCAAATCGATCCCAGCGGACATCGTGCGTTTCAAAAACGGCAACGAAAACTGGATCGCCTTCGTCGGCCTGCAGGACGGACGCCCTTACGAAATCTTCACGGGTAAAATCGAAGAGGATGCCATGTATATTCCGCCCAAAATCAACAAGGGCTTTATTATAAAGGTACGCGAGGAGAACGGTTCGAAACGGTACGACTTCCAGTATATCGACCGATACGGCTACACCAACACCATCGGCGGCATTTCGCGCCTGTTCAACGAAGAGTTCTGGAACTACGCCAAGCTGATTTCGGGCGTCCTGCGCCACGGCATGCCGATCACCAACGTCGTATCGCTCATCGAATCGCTCCACCTGAACAGCGAAACCATCAATACCTGGAAGCTGGGTGTGGAACGAGCACTGAAGCAATATATCTCGGACGGCACCAAAACCAAGGACAAGTGCCCGAGCTGCGGCCAGGAGACGATGGCCTATCAGAACGGGTGTCTTACGTGCATGTCCTGCGGGTACTCGAAATGCGGTTGATTCTCTGCCGACAGACAATAAAATATACAAAACGTCAAACGAGGTCCGGGCTTTTGGCCCGGACTTTGCTTTTAGCTTCTACAAAAGGATATATAGAGATGAATCAAGCTCCCGTGTAAGGGTTTACATACACGAAAACAAAAAATTATTACACATTAAATTCGAACTACATGAAAAAATTATTCATTACGATGGCACTCGTTCTTTGTGCCGCAGCCGCTTCAGCCCAGGTTGTCGCTGTCGCAGAAGAAATCGTCGTAGAAGAGCAACAGCCCAAGAGACGAGGCTGGGCCGGTTACGAAACCAACCGTTTCTTCGACAACTGGGAAATCACCGTCGCCGGAGGCGCCCAAATTATGGTCTTCAACGGCACGCTGGGAAAAGACGATTTCGGATCGTCGCGCTTCAACCACATCAACTGGCAGGCCGACTTCTCGCTGACCAAATGGTTCCACCCCGTAATGGGTGCCCGCCTGCAAATTCAGGGCGGCCAGTACCAGAACGACACGGCATTCGGCAACCAATACATGAAAGACCCGTACATCTTCACGCACATGGACTTCATGGTGAATCTGTCGAACTGGATCGGCGGCGAGCGTGACGACCGCGTCTATTACGCAGTGCCCTTCGCCGGCTTCGGTTACCACGTATCGGGTTTCACCGACAAATTCCAGCGCGACTGGGGCTACGGGACGGACCATTCGTTCGCTTTCACAGCCGGTTTGCTCAACAAGTTCCGCGTATGCCCGGCCCTGGACATCGAACTGGAACTCAAGGCTTGGATGCTGCCCAGCAGCAACATGCCCTCAATCCTGAATTCGGGAACACAGAAAGTGGCCGCAGCTTACAGTGCCACGATCGGTCTTACGTACCGTTTCAACCGCCGTGGCTTCAAACAGGCTTCGCCCTACACCGCAGCGGATGTGATGGCTTACCAGGCTGCCGTGGCTGACCGTGATCTGGCTTTGGCCGCAGTACAGGCCGACAATGCCGAATTAGCCAATGACCTGGCTGCAGCAAACAAAGCTGCGAAAAAAGCCGCTGCCGAGGCTGCTGCCGCAAAGAAAGCTGCCGAAATGGCGAAGTGGGGTCCCAATCCTATTCCGGCCGACCAGCTCGACGGCAATGCCTACACCGATGACATCTATCTGACCAGCAAAGGCATCACCTTCTTCAACATCGGCCAGACCGAGCTGAGTCCGAAAGAGAAACTCCGCCTGGACATCATCGCTACCCAAATCAAGAATGCGCCGAAAAACAAGATTTACGTGATCGAAGGCCATGCCGATCCCCAAACCGGTTCGAAAGCCGTGAATACCCGCCTGGCCGAGCAGCGTGCGAAGAAGGTTTACGACTACCTGATCTCGAAAGGCGTAAAAGCCGAGAACCTGCAGTACAAGGGTTACAGCGACACCAAATCTCCGTTCAAGACCGAACAGGAGAACCGCGTAACGGTAATCCGCTAAATGCCAAATACAAAAAAATCCCGCTGTATTTTACAGCGGGATTTTTTTGTACAAGGATCAGAAAAAGGCGAACAATTCAATCGTACGGACTCGCACATAAAGATCGCCGAACCGCCTCCTGTCCGGTACAAAAATAATCGAGCCGACGCAGCGCCGAATCTGCTCGGACTCCGCTTCGGCGGAGTTTATTTTATACGGCAATCGCTGAAAAACGCACCGGATTTCGCGGATGATGAAGATACGATACGCCGCCCACGCAGGAGCGCCGCCTAATCAAAAAGCAGGGAGAGAATCTTTTTCAGCCCCTCTTCATCCTCCCGGTCGAACGCATCCAACCGGTCGCTGTCCACATCCAGACAGGCGAACACACGCCCTTCCCGGTCCCGAATCGGCAGGACGATCTCGCTGCGGGATTTCGAATTACAGGCGATATGTCCCGGAAACCGCTCCACATCGGGCACGATTACGGTTTCTCCCGTGCTGACCGCCGCCCAGCAAACTCCCGTATGATGCCGCAGCTTCTGACAGGCAACGGGCCCCTGGTACGAGCGGACAATCAGTTCGTCGTCGATAAGGGCATACACCCCTGTCCAGAAAAAAGTCTGCATCTTATGATGCAGCACGGCCTCCATCGTGGCCAGCCGTGCCCAAATGTCGTCGGTCGTCTGTACATAGCCCTTGATCTGTTCGTACAACCGGTCGTACTTCGCCAGTTTCGCACTCATCGTCGCAATCGTTAAAAGAGAATGCTAAGTAATCAATTTTTTTTCAAAAATCCGCCGGATTCATCCGCTTTTAGCGATTCGCACCACGAAAAAGCGGATCTATGGAAAACCATAGACCCGCCCGAATCATCGACCGGCTCCGTCAGGCCAACAGCAACACGAGCACCACGCCCCAGATGATGAGCAGCGTATTGCCGATGGCATAAGTGATGGTATATCCCAGCGAGGGGACATTGCTGCCGATCGTATCCTCGACAGCACCGAGAGCCGCCGTAGTCGTTCGCGCTCCGGCGACGCATCCGAGCGTCAGGGCATCGTTGAAACGGAACAGGTAACGGCCGATCAACACGCCCAGCACCAGAGGAAGAGTCGTGGCACCGGCCCCCACCAGGAAAAGGCTCCAGCCCACCTGCTGAAAACCGGCGACGAACGACGGTCCGGTCGAAATGCCGACGATCGCAATGAAAGTATTCAGTCCCATATTGTTCATGAACCACACGGTCTGTTCGGGAATGCCTCCCAAAGTCGGGCGCCGCGAACGGGCCCAGCCGCAGAAAAGACCTGCGAGCAGCACGCCGCCGCTCACGGTCAGACTCAGGGGAATCGCCCCTATCTTGGCCACCAGCATCCATCCGAAGATCAGACCGCCCAGACAGATACCCAGCCCCAGCAACGGAACGCTGCTCTCGGTCTTCACCGGATCGCTGAAACCCAACTGTGCGGCGGCACGTCGCACGTCCTGCGGCAGCCCGACCAATTCGATCCGGTCGCCGGCATCCAGTTTCGCACCGCTCCGCACGGGGATCTTCACACCCGCCCGCACGATGGACCGGATATTGACCCCGTGCATGAATTTAGCAGACAAGACCTTTCCGATCCTCTCCCCGGCAGCCCCCTTGCGATTGACCACGACAGGAAGGACCTGAACGGCAAAATTCGTCAGTGTCGTATCGGACACTTCGGCACCGATCCACTTCTCTTCGCTGATGACGTATTCGCGGCGGCCGCTGACGACCAGTTGATCGCCCGGGCGGATCACCGTCCGGGGTGTCACCTCATCGACAATCTTCCCCTGCTGACAGAGCCGTTCGACGAAAATACGCTTTCCGTCGCGCTGCATGACGGTTTCGAATTCGTGGACGGTACGCCCGCCCTCGAACCATTCGTTATCGGCGCTGAAAACCCGGAAAACGATCTCCCGGGCCGCCGGGTCGAAGCCGGCCTTCAGGCTGAGGTCTTCGCCCATCTTCTGCTCCAGATCACGCGCCGACTGCTTCACCTTCGCCACGCCGCCCAGCAACCGGGGTCCGATCGAACTCAGCACCCAGGCGGAACCCGCCGTACCGAAGATGTAAGTCACCGCATAGCAAACAGGCATCGAGCTGAGATCGGTTTCCGCTCCGCCCGGCAGCTCGCGAATCGTATCGGTCGCCACGCCCAGCACGGCCGACATCGTCTGCGACCCGGCCAGCAGCCCCGCAGCCTGCGAAAGCGTATAGCCCATCAGCCAGGAGAAGAGCCATACCGACCCCAAACACAGCAAACAGACCACCACGGCGAAGGCCACCTGAGGCAATCCGTCCTTCTTCAACCCCCGGAAGAACTGCGGGCCGACCGCATACCCCACGGCGAAAAGAAACATCAGGAAGAAAAGGGTTTTGGCCGGTTCGGGAATCTCGATACGAAGCTGCCCGACGACTACGCCCACCAGCAGCACGCTGGTTACCGTTCCGAGCGAAAAGCTGCGGATGCGCAGCTTACCCAGCAAAAACCCCAGCGCAACGGTCAGAAAGACGGCCAGCGCCGGGTTCGCCTGGATGAAGTGCGTGAACTGTACACCTGTAAACATAATTTATCCGGATTTACTTCTTCGTATAGGTTTTACTCTGATTCAAACGGCAAACCGTGTGCCGCAAACGCACAAACGAAGAATCAGCGGGATAAATAACGCTCCGTAAGACGGGAAACGGCGTAATCGCCGAGGATTTCACGCGGAATAACGAGCATTTCGCGCAAGGAGGGCGTCCAGCGCTCCACGACGATCCGGTAGAAAACAGCGTGGATCGCCCGGTGCGAAAGCTGATGCACGGGCATCGTGACGGTCCCGGCAAGGCATACCGCCCCGGCATCTTTGAAGAGAGCGCAAAACTCCGGCATCGCGGCCAACACCGTATATTCCACAGGTTCGGGAGTTTCGATGAGCGGAAATTCGTACAACCCCTGCCAAATGTCGCCGGCACCCCGTCGGCGCAATACCAATTCATCGCCGCATTCGACGTGCAGGTAGTTGAAATAGCGGGGTTCGACAGCCGTACGCCCCTGTTTGACGGGACGGACATCGACCGTACGGGCGGCAAAAGCCAGACAACGGTCGCGCAAAGGGCACTCCGTACAGCAAGGCTGTGCCGGAAGACAGCAAAGAGCCCCGAAATCCATAATGGCCTGGTTGTAAAGTCCCGGCCGCTGCCGGTCGATCAGCGAATCGGCCAACGCAGCGAACGTCCGCCTTCCGAAAGTCGTATCGATGGGCGTATCGAGGTCGTAAAGGCGGGAAAGCACCCGAAAGACATTGCCGTCGAGTGCGGCACAGGGTTCGTCGTAGGCGATCGAACAGATCGCCGCAGCCGTATAGTCGCCCACGCCGGGCAATGCCCGCACGTCGGCATAGTCCGTCGGGAAAACACCGCCGTGCGTTTCCACGATCCGCCGGGCTGCGGCCAGCAGATTCCGGGCGCGGGAGTAGTAGCCGAGTCCCTGCCAGCACTTGAGAACCAGATCTTCGGGAGCCGAAGCGAGAGCCGCGACGTCAAGGAACAGTTCGAGGAAACGATGATAATAGGACATACCCTGCGCCACGCGGGTCTGTTGCAGGATCACTTCCGAAATCCAGATCCGGTAAGGGTCCCGTGTGCGACGCCAGGGAAGGTCGCGCCCCTCGCGGCCGTACCACTCCAGGAGCCGCGAAGCGACCTCGGGATCGGGGACGTATGTCTGCTGATCGTTTTTCAAAATCCTCCGGGAAAAGACGATTCCCCCGGACAAAAATAGGGATTCAAGGCGATAAAAGCAAACCCGTCAGGTGCCCGTTCCTTCGCTCTTAAACGAAGCCGCCTTGCGGCGCGGGCGCAACAGCCACAGGAAGGGCAGTGCCGAGGCCAACGAAACGAATGTGACGAAAAGGAAATCATCGGAGATACCGGCCACGTAGCTTTCCGCCGAAGAGAGTCCGCCCTGCGCCGAATGGAACGCCGTACGGCCGGTCAGAATAACGGTAAGCAGGGCGATGCTGACGCTGCCCGAGAGTTGTTTGATGCTGTTGGAGATGCCGGCCGCCGAAGCCATATCGCGCTGGCTCAAATTCATGAGCGAGAAATCGTTCAGCGGGGCAAAGGTCAGTCCCATGCCGAAACCGCGCAGATAGAGTACCAACATGATTTGTGCATGCGTAGTATGAAGAGTAAACCGGCTGGCGAAATAGAAACTCAACGTCATGACCAGGATGCCGGTCACGGCGATAAAGAGCGGCTTGATATAGCGGGTCAGGAATCCCGAGCAGGTCGAAAGCACGCCCTGGATCAGGCCGACGGGCAGGAAAACGCTGCCGGCCATGATCGCCGTATAGCCCAGCCCCTTCTGCATGTAAAGCGGCAGCAGGTAGGTACCGCCCAGCATGCCGATACCGAAGATCGCCAGCACGGCCATCGAAACGCCGAAATTACGTTCGCCGAGCAGTTTCAGATTCAACAGCGGATTTTCGCACCGCAGCTCCCGGACGATAAAGACAATGAGTGCCGCAGCCGCAACCGCAAAACATCCGATCACCTCCGGCGAACTCCACCCCTCGGGATTCGAAGGCGAATTGCCTCGGGCCAGTGCGAAGATCAAAAGGGGCATGAAACAGACCACGCACAGGAAACCCGGCCAATCGAAACTGCCCGCACGGGCACCGCGCCACTCCTTCTGGATAAAAATTGCAAACAGAATGGCCGCCAGTCCCACAGGAACATTGACATCGAAGATCAGGTGCCAACTGTAATCGTCCACCAGATAACCGCCGATCAGAGGACCGAACGAGATCGAAGCGGCGGCCGCCACCGACCACAACCCCAGGGCCAGCCCCCGCTGTTGCGGAGGAAACTCCCGGGTAACGATCGCCAGGCCGAGCGATTGGATGATGCCGCTGCCGAAGCCTTGCAGGGCACGGGCCGAAATCAGGAACATATCGCTCCCGGCGCGGCCGCAGAGCCACGATCCGAAGGTGAAGAGCACCAACCCCAGAATATACATCCGTTTGTTGCCGATGCGGTCGGCAATCCAACCCGCCGAAGGCAGCATGAGCGTCATGGTAATCATTATAGGCCGTAATGACCCATTCGGCGGTCGAAATGGGGATGTGAAATACCGACATAATGGTCGGCAGGCCGACGTTCACGACCGTCACGTCCATCACGGCCATGAAAGTCCCGAGCATCACGAGGCTCAAAATCCACCATTTATACCCCCTACTGTTGCGTATGCGTTCTCTCGGATTCCTCATTGCATGTTTATTCAGGAAACAAACGGGACAAAAAAAGTGCCATGAGACAGAGTGCTTCGAAATCCGAACCGAACGAAGGACGTATTGCTTTCGATACGGTTTGTGCGGCAAATCTCCCGCTCTTGGCACAATCCGTGAACGGAACGGATAATACCGCCTCGACAAAAACGTTATAATTAAATGAAATATACGCCATGAAAACCATTTTTTTCGGGACACAGCCCTACGACCGCGAATCGTTCGACCGGATCAACGCCGACTACGGGATACGGATCAAATACCACCGCAGCCACCTGAACATCGACAACGTACCCCTGGCACAAGGCGCCGATGCGGTCTGCATCTTCGTCAATGACTCGGCGGATGCCCCAACCGTCGGGGAACTGGCCCGCATGGGCGTACGGTTGATCGCCCTGCGCTGCGCGGGTTTCAACAATGTCGATCTGAAAGCCGCCGCCGAGCACGGCATCACGGTAGTCCGGGTACCGGCCTATTCGCCCTATGCCGTGGCCGAACACGCCGTGGCACTGATGCTCTCGCTCAACCGCAAGGTACACCGCGCCTACTGGCGTACCCGGGACGGAAATTTCGCCCTGCACGGCCTCCTCGGATTCGACATGCACGGCAAAACGGCCGGCATCGTCGGCACGGGAAAAATCGCCCGTGCCCTCATCCGCATCCTGTGGGGATTCGGGATGGAGGTTCTCGGCTACGACCCCTGCCCCGACGAGGCGTTCGCCCGGGAATCGGGTATGACCTACGTTCCGCTGACCGAACTCTACCGCCGCTCGGACATCATCTCGCTGCACTGTCCCCTCACGGACCGAACCCTCCACATGATCGACGCCGAAGCCATCGGTCAAATGAAAGACGGGGTCATCATCATCAACACGGGACGCGGGCAGCTGATCCGCACGAGCGACCTGATCGAAGGACTCAAGGAGAAAAAGATCGGAGCGGCGGGGCTGGATGTCTATGAGGAAGAGGCGGATTACTTCTATCAGGACACCTCCGACCGGATCATGGACGACGACATGCTGGCACGCCTGCTCTCCTTCAACAACGTGATCCTCACCTCCCACCAGGGATTCTTCACCCGCGAGGCGCTGGACAACATCGCCCGCACGACCCTCGAAAACATCCAGGCATTCTCACGCGGAGAGTGTCTCAACGAAGTGAAATACAAATAAAAACAGATCATACCATGAAAAAAATCGTACTGCTGCGGCACGGCGAAAGCGCGTGGAACCGCGAAAACCGCTTCACGGGATGGACGGACGTCGATCTCACGGACAAAGGCGTCGAAGAGGCCCTCAAAGCCGGAGAATTGCTCAAAGCCGAAAGATTCCGTTTCGGCAAAGCCTACACCTCCTACCTGAAAAGGGCCGTCCGGACCCTGAACTGTGTTCTCGACCGGCTCGACCAGGAATGGATCCCCGTCGAGAAAAACTGGCGCCTCAACGAAAAACATTACGGCGTACTGCAAGGGCTCAACAAGAGCGAAACGGCGGCCCGCTTCGGCGAAGAGCAGGTGCACATCTGGCGGCGCAGCTACGACGTCGCACCCGATCCGCTGGCCGAAGACGATCCCCGCAATCCGCGCTTCGATCCCCGCTACGCCGGGATCCCGGACGAGGAGCTGCCCCGCACCGAATCGCTCAAGCAAACCATCGAACGGGCGCTGCCCTACTGGCAATGCGTGATTTTCCCCGAACTGTCCGTTCACGACGCAATCCTGGTGGTAGCGCACGGCAACAGCCTGCGGGGTATCATCAAACACCTGAAAGGCATCTCCGACGCGGCGATCTCGGAACTCAACCTCCCGACGGCCGTGCCATACGTCTTCGAATTCGACGACAAGTTACGTCTGGTGAAAGATTACTTTCTGGGCGATCCCGAACAGATCCGCAAGCTGATGGAAGCCGTAGCCAATCAGGGCAAAAAATAGCGCCGGGAATACCGGAGAAAGATAAAAAAAGAGAGCGAAGATTAGCCTTCGCTCTCTTTCAATTTTCGGGAGCTGTCCACCACCTGCCCGGCAGCGTGTCGGACCGATCCAAACGTACCGGCTCGCCGATTCGCGGCAGCACGATCCCCGCCTCGGGATTCTCCGCCGCGAGTGCAGCCGCATTGTTCAGCGGCTCGTCCCAGGGATGCCGCGCCAGAGCGTATTTGGAATTGTGCACCGGAAAAACCCGCCGGGCGCCGAGGTCCTCTACGGCCCGCTTCAGATCGGCCGGAAGCATGTGGATATAGCGCCAATCCTCGCTGTACTGGCCGTCTTCGAGCACGGCGACATCCAGATTCGGAAACTCGCGTGCGACGTCGGCGAAATGGGTATCGTACCCGCCGTCGCCGCCGAGGAAAATCCGCTGCGACGGAGTTTCGACGACGAACGAAGCCCACAGCGTCCGGTTCGCCCGAAACGTACGTCCGGAAAAGTGCCTCGCGGGACGGCAATATACCGTAAAACCGCCGCCGAGCGCAACCTGTTCGCCCCAGTCAAGCTCCGTGATCCGCTGCGGATCGAAACTCCAATATTCGAAATACTCGCCCACACCCAGCGGGCAGACGACGCGGCCCGTGCGGTCGCGCAGCTTCGTTACCGTGCCGTAGTCGAGATGGTCCCAATGGTCGTGTGTGATGACCAGCAGGTCGATCCCAGGCATATCCTCGGGTTTATAGAGATCGGTCCCCTCGAAAGGTCTGTTGAAAAACGGCAAGGGCGAAGCCGTTTCGAAAACGGGATCGACCAGAATACGCAGCCCGTCTGCCTGAATCAGGTAGGAGGAGTGGCCGAACCAGACCAGCAGGTTCTCTTTCGGATCGAGCGCTTTCAGGTCGGTCTTCACTGCAGGCAGCGCATGATCGGGACGGTTGCGCTCCTGACGCTCGAAAAGGAAGTCGTACATCGTAGCCCACCAGCCCTTTCCCGATGTGAGCTGCGGCGTCGCATGCCGGTTGCGGAAAGCGCCGTCGCGGTAATTGGGCGAACGCCGGATCCGTTCCAGCCGCTCCCCGCGCGGAGCACGCCCGAATTCGGGCCGATTCATAAAAAGGGCGATCGCCGCGACCAGCAGGGCCGCAACTGCAAGGAAAACGATCATACTGCGAATTATTTTACGTTTCATATCGAACAACAAACGTGCATTGCGGAAGTTTCATAGCCCGAACCGTTTCAAAGATAATCCGAAAAACCGGAAATCCGCCGCATCGCAACGGAATAAACCGACATCATGCCGCCGAAAAACCGCAGGATGTCCCTCCGATTTGTATTCCGGGACGGCATCCGTTATCTTTGCAGGCATCCATCGGCCCCCTCCCCGCTTTTCCCGGAAAAGCGGAAACCGGCATCCCGCCCCGAAGTCCTGCGCTTCGCCGACCCAATCCGAAACGGCCTACCTTCTCCCGCACCCTCGGCCGGAGCTTATCCACCCCGTCCGAATCCGGTCGTCGCCCCGATTCCAACCTCTTCCACACTTTTTTATTATGGCAAAACTCGAAAGACTCGTCATCCACTGCACGGCCACGCCGCCCGGCCGCGAAGTGAGTGCCGCCGATATCCGCAGGTGGCACACCGCCCCCGTTTCCCAGGGCGGCCGAGGCTGGCGCCAGGTGGGTTATACCGACCTCATCCACCTGGACGGCAGCGTCGAACGGCTCGTCCCCAACAACGAAGACCGCACGGTCGATCCCTGGGAGATCACCAACGGCGCCCGTGGTTACAACGCCACCAGCCGTCACATCGCATACGCCGGAGGAGTCGCCGCCGACGGCACGACCCCCTGCGACACCCGCACTCCGCAGCAGAAAAGCGCCCTCGAACACTACGTCCGGGATTTCGTCGCCCGGTTTCCCGGCGCAGCCGTCGTAGGGCATAACGAACTGGCAGCCAAAGCCTGCCCGTCGTTCGACGTGCAGGCATGGCTCCGGGAAACCGGCATTCTCTAACCCCATTCGACACGAACTACCGAAATGAACCCGACACTTATCACCGACCTGCTGACCTATGCCCTGCCGAGCGGCTTCCTGGCCGGAGCCGTCACCTGGCTGGTCAGCCGCCGCAAGCGCCGCAACGACATGCTGGCCGACATGCAGCGCTCGATCGACCTGTTGTGCGAAAAGTACAACGACGTACTGCAGGAGAACGTCACCCTGCGCCGGGAAAAGGCCGACTGGCTGGTCGCCCAACAGGAACTGCTCCGCAAAATCGACAAACTCACCCGCGAAGTCGAAGGGCTCCGCAAAAACTTCAACCGCAAAACCCCCAAAAAAACCGATGAAACCTCCCCGACGAAAAAACCGGCCCGTGCTGCTGCCGCTGCTACTCCTGACGGCAGCCGGATGTGCGACGACCCGCACCACGACGCAGACCTCGGACATACAGACCCGAATACATTCGGAACGAAGCGTCGAAAAATCGCAACGCGACAGCCTCGCACGACAACTACGGCAACGGCAACAGGAGTCCGACTCGACATCACGAACCCTGCTGATTGCGACCGAATCCCTGCCGACGGACCGGACCCGGCTGGCGATCCCGCTTAAAGACCTCGACCATCTTCCCCCGGGTGCGGCCTACACCGCCCGCAGCGGACGGGCCGCGATCCGAGCCGAAAAACAGGACGATTCGCTCATCGTCACCGGTATAAGCGACCGAGCGGAACGGCGTACATGGCTGCTGACAAACCAGACTTTCCGGCGGCAGCGGCAATCGGACAGCCTCGCAAGCCATACCGGTCTGCGAAACCTTTCCTCCTTCGCCCGCGATACGACCCTCCTGCGTGAAACACACGCCTCGACGACCCGAAAAAAATCTTCCGGCAATCTGTTTCGCACGCTCTTTACCGGCATCGCACTCGGAATACTCCTGACCGTAGTGTTCCGCAAAACAGGAGTATGGGCGGCCATCCGTCGCTTTCTGAAAAACCTCCTCCCGTAACATCTCCTTCCGACGACCGGAGGCAGCCCTTCTGTATGGGCTGCCTCCGGTCGTTCCGCTTGCACTCCATCCGTCGAACGAAGTGAAAACCGAAAATCCTTTGACACGGACGATTATCGAAAAAACACTCTTTCCGGCTCGAAACACGGCTACAACTCCGTTCAAGGGCGATGAATCGAACTATTCATTCCATTTGTCCACTATCCTATTTGTAGAATTATCGAACGGATTCCTCCTGAATATTTGTACTTTATATCCCTTTTCCCTATTTTTCGGCCAAATTATAAAAAACCGTAACCATGACAATTCCAGTAAAATTTTCTACTGTTCCTCCGCTCGCTTCCGACAAGGAAGAAGATTATACTTTCTCGCAAACGGATAAGTGCAGCCTTTTCCTCTGCCAGGGCGGTGAACTCGACATCATTCTGGAAGATAAAACATACCATATCCGTCAAGGCGACATATATATCTCTCCGCTCCTCATGTCCATTCAGATAAAACATCGAAGCAAGGATTTGAAAGGAGTCGTGCTTACGGTCGATATAGATTACATCCTGACCAATACGAAAAAGACATTCGATCCGACCTGGAGTTTTTTCATCTATGAAAACCCCTGCCTGTCGTTGTCGAAAGAACAATACATGTATATCGACCAACTGATCGATGCACTGCGGAGGCGAATTGCGACAATGAGCTCTGCAGCCACCAATACACAACAAAAGATCATCAACCGCGAATTGGTGACCGCGATGGGCGAGGTACTCTGCTACGAGATACTGAGTATCTATTTTGCACGCCATCCCCAGCAACCGCAGCACAAAGATCGGAAAAACCATGTACTTCAGAATTTCATGGTTTCACTCTACCAGAATCACCGCACGGAACGGGAGGTAACCTACTACGCCCAGGAACAATATCTGACACCCCGCTATTTTTCGGCGATCATCAAAGAGAAATCGGGCATCTCGGCCCTGCAGTGGATCATTCGCATGGTCATTGCCGACGCCAAACAGATGCTTCGTTCCTCAGACTTAAGTATCAAGGAGATAGCTTCCGAACTGAACTTCTCGACCCAATCCTTCTTCGGCAAATATTTCAAGCAGTATGTCGGGATTTCTCCGACCGAATACCGAAACGGGAAATTGGTCGGCCAAAGCCAACAGTCGGTTTTAGAGCGATAATTCCCGAAAGAGAATGAAACAGACGCCGTTATCTGCCGGAAAATAAAAGGCTTTTGGCTTCGGTCCCTCAAAATATTTCCCCGGATCCAATTATATCCTGCCTGTCGGTGACAAGCAGGAGTTTTTCTTTTATTGCCAAAAATCTTTCCATTGCCTTGTCAAACAGGAACAACGGACTCTCCATTTCCTCAAAAATTCTCTGAACTTATCCGTATCCCGCCTGATAATATATTTGGAATCACGCAGGAGCATCAACTCTTCTCCCGAATAATAAACCATCTTTTTATGAAGAAGGAAATAGAATTCGAACCAGCGCTTCGACAGGTAATTTCGCAAACTTTTATTGATACTCCCGCACCTCGAAAGACGAGATACAGGATCATTCGTCCGGACCTCAATACACTGAAAAACGCAGAGGACAACCTTTCGATTGTCCTCTGCGTTTCAGAGCGGAAAACGAGATTGTTTGCACCATAGAGAGCAGATCGGGGCTAATTGATTGTCGGATAATTTGATATGCATATTGTTGCCATATTTTGTAACTCGGCGATTTAGCGGTTTTAGGCAACGAAATGCAGGCGTTGAGTTAACAAATCGTTAACCGAAATTATTAACCGGTTACCCCGTTACTCTGCTTGCTTTTTCTCGCATAATATATTCTTTTTCATTGTATTGCAATGTTCTTCATCTTGACAAGGGATTCATAACGAACTAATTTTGCACCCCTTAAAGTTACGTGTTATGAGAAGCACCTTTCGGATTCTGTTTTACGTCAACAAACAACGCGCAAAGGACGGCCGTGTCCCGATCTATGTCCGGCTTACGGTCAACGGCAAAAGCACTTTCATATCGTCGCGCCTGACTATCCCGCTCGCCTTGTGGGATTCTGCGGCGAACAAGGCCGCCGGTAAGAGTGTCGAGGCCCGGAATGTCAATGCCGAGTTGGAGCGTATTCGGGCCAAACTGCTCCACCACTATCAACATATCTCCGACCGTGATGCCTATGTCACGGCCGAGCGGGTAAAGTCCGCTTACCTCGGTATGGGCGAGGAGTACGAAACTCTATTGGAAGCTCTCGACAAATTCAACCGCGATTTCAAACAGCACGTCGGCATGGATCGGGCACAGTCCACCTATCGCAAATACGACAACGTACGTAAACGGCTGGCCGAGTTTCTTTCCGACAAACTACATCGTGAGGATATTCCGCTGAAAGAGTTGACCGAAACTTTCATTACCGATTATGATCTTTATCTGCGAAGTGAGAAGTGGCTTACTCCCTCGTGTGTTTGTATCTACACCAAGCCATTGAAGATGATCGTGACGAAAGCCCACAACGCCGGTGTTATCGCCCGGAATCCCTTTGCCGACTATCATCCGAAGAAAACGACCAAAGAGCGAGGTTATCTGATCGAATCCGAGTTGCAGGCGTTGATGAACCACAAATTCACGTTCGACGGTTACGGCAAGGTGCGCGATATGTTCGTCTTTTCCTGTTTTACGGGGATGGCCCATGCCGACGTCAAGGGGCTGACCCAGGAAATGATTCAACGCTCATTCGACGGGGATTTATGGATTATTAAGAAGCGGCAAAAGACGAGCACGCCGTTTAAAATCAAATTGTGCGGCATCACGAAGCGCATCATCGCCCGCTACAAGCGCGAAGTTGCAGGGACGAATCTCGTGCTGCCCGTGCCCGACATCGCCTACTGCAACAGGGTGTTGAAGAAAATAGCGGCAGAAGTCGGCATCGACAAGACGATAACCTATCACATGGCCCGCCACACGTTCGCTACGACCAACGCGCTGGCGCAAGGTATCCGCATCGAAGTCGTCAGCCGGATGCTGGGGCACACGAACATCAAAACGACACAGATATATGCCAAAGTAACGGATGATATGCTGGCAAAGGGTTTCGACGAAATGGCTGACATCTATTCCGCAAAATACAGCCTCGCATGATCAAAAGAGAAATAACAGTTGTTTGAGGTCTTCGGTATTCATACCGTCCGCCCAGCACATCGTGCCTCAAAGTATAGTGCAACCAGCTTGCGAGCAGAATCGTGAAGGTCGATTTTCCCACACCGCCCTTTTGTGAGCAGACGCAGAAGAATACGGGTTGTTTATCCATAGGCAAAACAGGGTTTGAACATTTGTTTCCGGTATATCCATGATTGCAGTACATCTATGACGGATGTACGTCTATGATAGCAGTACTTCATCGATAGCAGTACGTCTATGATGGATGTATATCCATGATTGCAATATTTCATCGATAGCAGTACATCCGTGACAGACAGCTGTCATCGCATGATAGCAGGAGGTGCTGTCATTCATCTCGCGGAGCGAAGATAGTATCCCTTCGGAGGCTTTCGACGTATGTCGCATGGAGGCCGTTCCAGGCCGATCAAACGACTTGTTATCAGGCGAAAAGCGTTGTAATATTGCAGCCCGGGAAGCACCGCGAGCCGAGGGGTTCGAACCGTCGGTCGTACCCTGCGTCGTCTCGACGCATTTACCGTCGCCGGACGGTAGCAAGGTGTACCTTTGTCCGACAAACCGGTGTTTGTCCGACAAAGGTACTTGCTCTGCGAGGCTGCGGTGTCCTCCCCAGTCGGACCCCTTTTTAATCCCGAAGTTATGAATGGAAAAAGCAAACCCGGCAGGCCGCGCCTTGCCGATCCGAGGACCCATCGTTACAATTTCAAGCTCAACGATGAAGAGAATATCCGCTTCTGCCGGATGCTTGCGGAGGTCGGACTGGAACACAACCGCAGCCGGTTTATCGTCAAAAGAATCTTCGCCGAAGAGTTTCGCGTGGTGCGTATCGACCCGACCTTGGGCCGATATGTGACCCGTCTGAACCAGTTTTACGAGCAGATACAGCGCGTGGGCAACAACTACAACCAGATCGTACGGGCCGTCAACACGCATTTTTCGCACACGGCGATTCCGCGACAAGTGCTCCTTCTGGAGCGCCGCACGCGCGAGCTGAAAGCCCTTTCCCAGCAGGTCATCGCGCTCAGCCGCGAACTTTACGAACTATGGTCGCGCGGATAACCTCCGGTGCCACACCGGCGGGTGCTCTTCATTACAACAAGGATAAGATCGACCGGGGCGAGGGACGTTTTCTGGCGGCGTTCAATACGCCGATGCAGGTCACGGACGAGCGATATCTCGACATTCCTTTACCATTTGATGAAAAACTTTATTTCATTTCTCCTGAATTATAGTGCTTTTAAGCCTCTGCTTTGTGCTCGTGACGTAGCGAACAACCCGCAACATTCCTGACGTTCCATACATCCCTGACAAATATCGAGATACTTGGTTTTCCAGTCCGATATGGATTTGCGGGCAAAGGGCCATAGCGCTTCTGGGAGGACGCACCGCGGCAGGTTGAAAATTGAGACGTCCATACGCCAGTCCCGCAGTTCCAAAACCGCCTGCGCGAGTTCGGCCTGATAATCCATCGGGTCGATCCAGACAGCTTCCCTGTTTTTGATCGTATAGCCCGTGTATTCCAATCCCATCAGCGAAATGAATTCGACGAACGGCAAGTTGCGATAGATAAAATCCGGCAGTTTCGGCAACCGGCGATAATTCATCCGGGTAATGACTACCCGCAATTCGATTCCGACATCATGGCGTCCGAGGTTATACAAGCCGAGCATCGTCTCCTCGGAAGAGCCTTTGACCTGCGTAATAACATCATGGTCGCCCGCATAATCGGAATGGAGCGGAATGCCGAGAAGTATTTTTTCCGTACCGCACCCGGCAAGTTTTCGGGCATACTCTTTGTCGGCGAATGCCCGTCCGTTCGTCAACAGGTGAATTTCGGTTTCCGGTAGTTTCATACGAATATGGCGAAGCAGCTCGAACAGTCGGTCACCGAGCAGGGTTGGCTCACCTCCCGTGATTCCGATCGACCGCAGTTCCCGCGGAGCAGAGTCGATCAGGGCCATGTTCTTTTGAAAATACCCGTCGAGATCGTTTCGCAATAAAGGCGGTTGACAACACATGAGGCAACGGTTGTTGCACTGCGAAGTGATGAACAGCGCATTGTCGTTGGAATTTATGTCGATCGTATCCCTCATTATCCTCTTGTTCCCGTGATCCAGCTTTTAAAAATGGGTAATACCTCTTTCCGACGAGCGGCCAGCAGCCCGAAGATATGTTCGATGATCGCCCGATGTTTCCGACAGAAAGTCGAGGTCGGTCGGAATCCGTACATATCGCCCTGTGTGGAATAGTTGCGTACCGGATCTGCCCCGCAAATCGACTGGAAAGCGCAATCGGCACAACCGGCAACGCATTCCGTCGCCCATAGGCGGGAAATCTCCTGCGCCTTGCGGCCGTAGAACAAATCTTCGTAGCGATCCGTTACCGATCCCAACCGGAATGTATAATCCCGAAATTCGGCCAGCATTCGGGACTCGTCAGAAGCATAGACATATCCGTCATAATTATACACGACTACACCGTTGATAATTCCGGCTGGAGATTGCAGGTCGACGAATCCGATCGGGAAAGGCGTCAGAATCTTACGCAAGATCAGCGTTGCAAACTCCTCGACGAACATCTCGCCAGATTTATTGAGTTCGATGATATAATCCAGCGCCTGTTTGTAAAATTCAATGAAACGATCGTAATAAGCAGTCCAATCGGCATTGTCTTTCGCCAGTCCGTAAGGATTGAGCGCCCGAATGAAGATACTGTGAAATCCGTTTCCCCGATAAGCATCGATAATTTCCTGCGGGTAGTCGAGCGAATACTCCGAGGTCGTCATCAATGCGGAAACCCGGCCTTCGCCCAATTCTTCGCGAGCCTTCGTAATTCCGGCAACAACGCGCTGATAGCTGTCCGTTTTCCCTCGGTTGTGGTCGTGCAGAAACTGCGGGCCGTCGAGCGAGGTCGAGATAACTGCGCCGTATCGTTTGCACAGATCAAGCAGTTCATCCGTCAGATTGACGCTGTTGGTGCAGACTACATACGTGATTTCACGGTTCTCTGTCCGATTCTTCTCCTCGGCATACTCGATGGCCCGCCGGATAAGATGCGGAACCAACGTAGGTTCTCCTCCCTGAAACTCCATAGTGAGGCTGGGAGACGGAGAACAAAACATCAGATCGACGGCATGCAGGAGTGTTTGCTCACTCATATTATATTCCTCCCGACAACTCTCTTGACTGGATGCCTGGCAATAAATACAGTTCTGATTGCAGCGAAGTGTCAATACAAAAATATGCAGTGCGGTAAAATGGTCGAGAAATGCCTTGCGTGTTGCCAAACGGACGGCCATCGTATCAATCAGGCGGGGTAATGGTTTTTCTGAGATAAAGGATGAAGCCACCAAGTCTTTATACAATTCTTCTTCTGAAAGCACCTCCCGGTCGACAATGCGCTGCACGCTGCCTCGGGGCACCAGCAGATAGTCTCCGAGATCATTGGTCAACAACTCCTGATCACGAAAAACATGAAACCGGAACGGAAGTAGATAATACATCGTCAATCGTTGAACTCGAACTCGACAAAATCGTCGCTGTTGGCAAATGCCTTGGCGTAAAGAAGGTTTCGCAGGTCTCGGGTTTCCGAAGCGATGATCGCCCGGTTTTTATAATCGACAAAATCGGCGCTCAATTTTTGCCGCATTTTATCGAACGTCTCCTGCGTGATCGGATTCGGGGCAGAGAAAACGATCGTCTGAATGGTCGTACCGGGGATATTTCGCCGGGTGATTACATAATCGCCTCCCCACCAATACAATACTTTATCGATAACGGATTCGTCATAAATCGACCTATCGACATCGAGCACGACCTCGCCCTGCGGATTTAATTCAATGTCGGTCATTTTACTTTTTCAGAAAATAAAATGTTTGCATATCGACTTTTCCCGTAGCATCTATACCTATACTATCTTGGAACTTCTTCAATGCAGTTTCCATCGCGTCGTCGAACAATATCTCTCCCTTGGCAAAGGGTTTTTCGAGAAAACCTTTGTCAATGAGAATATTTTTCAGTTGAGTTGCATCCGTACCCCGCATTCCCCGCTCCAGTACCCGATCACCCAGATTGCAGATCTTCGGAATCCATGTTCGCAATTTGGCAATCGTGGCATTTCCGGCAATACCGTCCTGCGATAAACCTGCATCTTTCTGGAAAGCCCTGACTGCACTTCGGACATCTGAATCGTAGACTACATAACCCAAATAGTTCGTATTGACGGACGATCGTGCGATGTATTTGTGTTTGATCAACAAATCGGTCAATGCTTTGACATCCGCACCGTAGGAATTTATCGATAATGTTCTCGATCCGAGGATATAGTCGGCTGGCGACACGGTCGATGACGACGTATTACCGGATGTAGTAGTGGACGAATAATGGGAATAATGAGATGATCCCGATCGATGAGAACTATGTGACCGGTGCGAACTGTGGCTGCGATGAGAGCTGTGACTCCGATGTCCTGCCAAAGTATAGGTATCGTCTGAATTCAGATGCAACAGCATTTTAACGCTTTCGTTTTTAGAAGATCTGTCATATTCGTCCGAAACATCGTCGGGCGGATTGTCTGAAAACCGGTAGGTCGGCATCGCTTCAGCTCCGTAAGTGTTCGCCAAGGTTGCCATGGACGAAACGATGACTCCTTTAAGGAGCTTTTTAAAGTGCGATTTCATAAATGAAATATAGAAGTTATAACACAAATATACAATGAATTATTTATTATCGACATAAAAATCTTGTAAAATAAACCGTTCTCACTATCTTAAAATCATTATGTTTTAAATACCGGCAACGTGAATATTTCGAAGAATCGTTAAAATGAATCACCTTCGCATTTATCGCTATCAAGCCGAAAAGCCGATGCATAAGCGAAATACGGGAAAAACGGTTTTGTTACTTCCTATTCATCTCTTCGATAAAAATAGCTATAGAGCGTCCGAAACTGGACACCACGACGAAAGCCATCGAACGCATCGGGGCATTATTCCACGATCCGAAGCACGCGAGGTATCAAAAGCAGATCGCAGACTTACGGGACGAGATAAAGGCCAAAGACAAAAAGTATTAAGAGCCTGCAACGGGAAATAGTGACGATACAGGCCAGGCACGATAAAGGGATCGCCGATCTTAAACAGGAAGTCCGACAGGTCGTGAAAGCATCGATGTGCATCGATGATCTGTGTCCGTATGTAAAGGGGCTGTTGAAATGGGAAAACTATTGTAAGAACCTCGGACTGGACAAGGAGGGAACCAAAACATTATTTACGATGCAGCCTTACCGATACACGGGAGAGCTGCACTCGATAAGGTATAATCATACGTTAAGGGCCAGCGATGTCGTCCTGCAACTCAAACCCGACGAGGATGGCCCCGGCAGATTCCGGTTCACCATAAACGGAGAAGACTCCGATGTGTGGCTCAAACAACAACGAAAGGAGTTTTACCAGAAAATAGGAATCGACATCGAGCGAACGGAGCAAAGACAACGGTGTAAAATTTAAGTCTAAATTTAGCAACTTAAAATATCCCGCCGAAATGGCGGGATATTTTCTAATCTTTTAAATTGGCGAATGGGCGCATCCCATTATACCGTTCCTTAAAAGTTCGAATCAAATTTATTTCGATATCGATAGGGTCATCTGAGGGTAATGACATCCAGCAGAATAAGAGATCTGCAGCATCTTTCAATTGCCAAATATAACGCCCTCCTCGATGACCGACCGCCTTTCCTTGCCCGAATTGTAAATATTGTTTCAGCCGACTGTGAAGGGTTGCTGAAGAGGAAACACCTCCGGCCTTTCCAATATAGATAACACAAGTATCATTTACCCAATTTGCACGTAATATGTCGAGCGGTACATTGGGGTCTTTATCTTGAAAGAATCCGCCCGAGCCTTGTTTGAGAAATTCGGGAGCGACAGTCGTGGTACGCACGACCATATACACACCCTTGGTTCTCGGAATAGCTGAACAATCTTCCCATAAATCGGCAATTGGAATAAAGCCGACGAATCCGGCTTGTTGTAAATTCTCAATAGTCTTAAAATCGATACCTCTTATGATAGAATTTTTCATAACATGTTCCATTTGGGTTTTCAGGCATATTTTCAGGGTATCCGGCAACATCCCTACAACTCTTATTTGTTCTCTTTTAATCAATGCATCTAAATCGGAAAGTTGGCAATCGAGAATTCCCCAATCATCCTTCCCATAGAATCCTATTGCCCGCATTTTGTTCCGAATCCTTTTTTGTTCGTCGCATGACGCATTTTGGCGTTTCATAATTAGTTTACGCAATTCAGAAATCTCTTCAGTCGTAAATGTGTTTTTCCCTTTCATAATGCTTATAAATTTCGTTGATAATAGAAGAATTCCGCATTATTTATTTTTTGATTTTTATAAAATTCATATTTCTTTTTGAGAATATCTTTATCCGATGGTAGAACCACATTATTATCGGATAAATATTCGAAAGAACGAGTTATAATAAATGTGCATATCTTCTCGAGGGCATTCGCATGTATTGCTGGATTTTTTAGATTGCGCCCACCTAACTTCGCCAAGACGGCTCTTTGTAATTGTAAGAGAGTCATAAGCTAAAATTCTAGTTCTTCAATTGTCCAAAATGGAATATCCCATCGAGTTTGATACGTATTTTTACATCCAATTGGTACACCTAAATAAGACCAAGAGTCAAATATACTATTTACGCCATATTCCAATGTTGGTGGAATTGTAGATTTTGAATATATTTTTTTAGCTGAAATTCGCTTGAAAGCAGAAATTTTTATTTCCTTAATATTTTCACCTAAACTGATATATCCCGATATTGAAGTACATCCATCAAAAGCATATGGACCTATTATTTTGACGTTATCTCCTACTAGTATATTACCATGCAATCTAGAACATTGAGAAAATGCATGTTCTGGAATTTCAGTTAATCTTGTACTTAAACTCAATATTCCATTAAAAAAATTGCAACCTCTAAATGCATACTTCCCTATAAAAAACACGCTATCCGGGATAATAAGATCTCCTGATAATTTATTAGATGCCGTAGATCTGCCAGCAAATGCGTATTCTCCGATAGATTGAAGATTTTCCGGTAGATTGAGATAGCCCCCCAAATCTAAACAGTCATAGAATGCATAATTTCCGATTGATATGACTGTTTTGGGTATATCGATAGATGTAATTTTGCTTTGATAAAAAACGCATTGTCCGGTATAGCTTCCAAATTCAGCGGTAGAATGACCGTTTTGACCGTACTTTCTTTGAAACAACTGGCCGGAATCGTCGTATTGTCGATTTGTGCCAGATCGACGGACTCCAATGCGGGCATGGTGCGCATGAAATCATAGTCGAACGTGTTGAGTTTGCCCGTCAGTTTCAATCCGATCAATTTTTCTTTTTCATCGGCGGAAATGTAGTTTTCCAATGTTCCTGCCGTTTCGATATGGACCGTTTTATATCCCGAGGCCTTTTGCGCGAACAGAATGCTTTGTGCTACCAATCCGCTATCGTCTTTCAGGCTGACGGTTGAATAACGATAGGTCGTGTTCGGATTGGCTTGGGCGGTAAAGGTGAGCGTTTCCGTATGTGTCGCTGCACGTGTCTCGGCAACAGACAGCCAAACACGATCGGCCTCCGGAATTTCCACCGTATAGGTTACATTGGTTTCCACTTTGACCTGCACGGTTTCACCTTCTGCGGCAATCTCCACGGTATTTGTTGAAACGATAATGACGCTCTCAACAAAATTGATAATGCGCATGATGGTATTCGCTCCTTTGGAGACAAACACCAGGATGCGGCTTGCTTCGAGGTCGGCCGACGGTGTTGTAACGATGATTTTCCCGGATTGGTAATCTGTCGGTGAAACAGACGCCTTATAGAGGTCTTGCGCTACCACCTCGATTTGTGTCGTTTCATCCGCTCCGATAATCGTATATTCGATTTCATAGGTTTTTCCCGGCAGGACATTGATGGATTCCGTATTGCCGAATGTGATATCCAATTTTTCGGATGGCGTTGCTTTCGGAATCGTAATCGTGCTGTTGTCATTCAAGGTGAATATAACGCTGTCATCTGTTTCTTCGACATCCTTGAAGATGCCTCCGGCTTGTCCCGGCTCGCCCTGTTCTCCTTTATCGCCCGTTGCCTTGCCGAGCTGTGTCCACGATGCACCGTCGTTATAGGAAATGTACCAGTAGCCGTCCTCGATTTTCAATTGAGGCGTTATGCCGTCTTTTCCATCCTCTCCGGGCTTGCCATCCTGCCCGTCCTCGCCATCTTCGCCGGGTTTGCCGTCCTGTCCATCGTTACCATCCTGTCCCGGCTTACCATCTTCTCCATCCTGACCGTCGCGGCCTTCTGCTTTTATCTTGTTGCCGGAATCATCCGTCAGCCAGTCGCCGTTAAGCGTCCAGTAATAGATTCCGTCGGCATTCTGCTTTACTCCGATAACCGGGGTAGAGCCGTCTTTCCCGTCTTCGCCGGGTTTGCCGTCCTGACCATCTTTGCCATCCTGTCCGTTGTAAATCGTAATCGGTGCGCTTTGGGTAAAGGAAATGGTGTAACCGATTGTTTTCCCATCCTTGGTAATGGGGACGACGCTGGTAATGTAGTCTTTGTTTTGGAGCGCATCGACAAGGGTTTGCAGGAATGAAATGTTGGTGTTCATCTGCTTGCATAATTCTTCGAGTTTTGCGACCCTGTTTTCGAGGTCGTCCACACGTCCGGTCAATGCCGAATCGTCGTAGTTTTCCCCGCAGCCGAACATTAAACAGAAATACGGGAGGTACAAAAAGAATAATCGTTTTTTCATCGCAATATTATTTTGAATATTAGATTCAAAACTATATTGCCATTCGACTCCAAGATGGCGGGATTATTATGATAAAGAAAAGTGTGGAGTCGTTCGTTTATCGACCGAGAGGCATTTGGCGTAGCCCGTAAGCAAATAAACAATACCCCACACCGAATAGTATATATCGAGAAGATATATGCCTATGCACGGTGATGAGTGTTTGTATTGCCATCCTTGCTTACTTAAAAATCGCCAAATTTTCTCGGTAAGGATTAGCGAAACACTTTCACTAAACTAATATATTGCCACCCATTCGGGACAGTTCCACAAAATTAGAAAATGTTTTCGACAATAGCAAAACTCACAAAGGGGTATTGTATATCAATGATTCGTGCTGAATTGAACGGTTATATTTACTTAACTTGCGACAGGTGGTTCAACACCATGCTGTAAAGCGGATATTCTTCTGCTAATTCCAATGCCGCAGGCTGTTTTACGAGCCAGAAACAAGGGGCCTGTGAAAGAATCAATACAATACCCGATGACGCGCGTTTTGCATAATTCTGATTAATCTCATCGCGCGTAATCCGTCCTGTCGTAAAGAGCCTGTCCATTGTGAAACGAAAAATCTCAATTCCGATCTTTTGGTGCTTTCCGTTGGATGTGATACGTTCTATACCGCTCCAATCTACATTTACAATGCGATTTGTTTTACCGTTATCGCGCGTCAATGTTTTTCCGGCAAGAGGCATGATGTATTTCTCCCATATGATGTCGGCTAAACTCCACTCAGCCGACGATGCGCTCGGCATGGAGATTTTCCGGTCTGGCTGGATAAATAGAATATCGATTCCGAGTTTATGCGCTACTTCTTTAGCATCGGTAAGCACTTCTCCGTCTGTTGCCAGTACGGCTTTCGTGCAATCGAAATAAGCCGCTGCACCATAAAGTTCCATCATTGTTTGCCGGTTGACCTTGCGCGTTGATCCGCCGTACATCTTGACTTGTACGGCAATCTTCTCTCCTTTTTTCTCTGCAAATACATCGATGCCATAATCATTCGAAGCAGAAGTTGTCTGTACGCGATAGCCTTTTTGCCTATAATGATCGCAGACCAATTGTTCAAATTCATAAGGTTTCATAGATCAACTGTTTTTAATCGTGAAAATATTCATATATCTCTTCGTAGTAGTCTTCGTATAGGTTTTGAGACTCACCATATATTCGCTCGTCCTTAGGGTATTCGAATTTCTGTAATTGCCGTCGGGGTTCCTCATCTCGATAAATAATCAGGCGACGGTTATAGTCGAGTTCCTTTATGTCGGTTACAGGACGTGATAGATCGTCGTTGAGCCAGGGGGCGGCGGTTGTTGTGGGGACAGGACGATTGCAATGATGCACGATCACACTTACTACACATAGCAGCGATAGTATACCTATTGAGCCCCCTAAGCATCCGATCAGCCGTTCTCCTGTCGATTCGTTCCAAAAGCTGTTCCTGTCATTCATTGCATGTAGGTTTATTGCGTTCAAGCGCCTGGCAATAAATTTCGTAAATTCGCTGCCGAAGTGAAACCGGTCTTATGACTTCGACAGAACGGCTGCGAGCTAACAAAGCCATGACGAAATCGTTGGTAATACGCAGTTGTAAACGTATGGTAATCCCGTCGGATGAATCGTCGAGCAACTCCTGCGTCGGATGTATTGGCATAGTCTTAACAAAAGCTCCGTCCAAAACATCATATTTAAGTACAATCTCTTCAACAGGATCTTCTGGGTTATTCCAAATGCCGTAGCTCTCACGGAACAATGCCGGAATATCAATCGTATCGTTACGCATAAATCGCTCCCGGGACAAAATTCGCAAACTGGAAAGCCGGTCGAGTCCGAACGCTTTGAGTTTATCATCGGTATCATATCCGATCAGATACCAGCGTTGTTGGGATTCTTTCAGAAAATAGGGATGTAAACATTTGCGAACCACCTTACCGCCATGGCGGACTAATATATAATCGAATTCTACCGGATGCCGGTTTCTGATGGCATCGAGTAATTCAGCGATATTCGGCAGAATAATCGCCCGATGATGTTCCGGGAGTAGATATTTTTGAATAGTGCTGTCTGAATCGATTGCATTGAGCAGTTCAAAATTCAGCAGCAATGCTTCGTAATCTTCTGCGCTTCCATACCTCTCGTCAATATAGTATCCACAGAGCTTGTCATGACGGATAGTAACCCCGAATAACTCTTCAATCGTTCTGAAATCACGTTGTAAGGTCCGCAGTGTACAGCCAGCCGTATCCGAATAACGTGCCCTGATTGTATAGGAGACATAATCAACTAACTCTTCAGCCGGAACGTAATGTTTGCTGTTAAGTTTTGAAACGATGATTGCCAAACGACGTATTTGATTGATCTTTGCCATACGTATTGGTCTTTTTGGCAAAGATATATGAGTTACACGACAAAATGTGTCGTGATGAAATATTTACAGAAAAAATCACTACATTTGTGACATAAGTTCTTTTTCAAAGTGAGATACCGTGCAATACGGCGCAAAAGATCAGTTAGCAACTCGTTAACCGCTACAAACGAAAAATCCTTACAACTCGCTGATTAGCTTGCTGTAAGGATTTAGTCGTCCGTTTTGGAGCGGAAAACGAGACTCGAACTCGCGACCCCAACCTTGGCAAGGTTGTGCTCTACCAACTGAGCTATTTCCGCAAATTGCAAATAATCAGTTATTTACAAGCGTTAAAATAGCTGTTTTATACCTTAAAAATCGGTCTGTAACACACTCTGTATCACATTTTCTTGCTTGCAAATTGTTTGTAATTTGCAGATTCTTAATTTATTAGGTAAAATTTCATTCCTTGTGCTACATAAAGCATTTAACACGTGTCATTCATAAGCAATTATGTTATTAGTTGATAGAGAATTAAGCGTATTCATTTATTGGATTTCTCTGCAACCGACCCCAACCTCGGTTCAGAAAAAAAGAGGAAATTTCTTTCCTCTCTCCTTTTAAGAATGTTGTGTTGCTTTTGTTTTATCTGCAATTTGTAATAGTTTTTCTGAAATATATTCAGGAGTAACCATTAAAAGCAATGAGGTCGCTATATCTGATTTTCGAATATCAATATCGTTTTTAGCAAGGTCGTTTTGGAATAACTTTTTGATAATATCTGTTGTTTTATTGATAAATACAGTGTTAATATTCAAGATTTGGCCTTTTTCAAAAGGAGGAGTATTATATGCAATATTAGACATACAAAGTCCGTGGACAAATTCAGACATATAGCCAGATATGAATTGAGATACACTATTTTTAATTCCTGCTTGTTGATATAATTCCAGCCATGAAAATCTATTTCCCTTTATCGTATTATTTAACTTTTTGTATTTCCAATTACGCCTTTGGATGATATTTTCCATATCAACATTACATAATGGATTATTTCTAATCTTTTTCAATAATTGATCTTTTGCCTTTAGATCACTCTGCATAGTTGTTTCAATTTGTTGGGCCAGTTGATCTATTTCAGTTTGTTCAATATAATTGAGATCAAAAGTCAAGGATGGAAATTTGCGTAGTTCCTTTATTCTATTTTCAACCCCATCTAAAACATACAAGTAATGTCTTAATTCTCTTTCTTCTATCGTTTTAGAGTTAATATGGATGAAATGTAATATAGTATAGTTATCGACAATCATTCGACTAAGTGTAACCAAAGATGAAACATCTATCCTATCTTCACATAGTAGATGAATTGACTGCCAAGAATCCAACATTTTCCTAATAGCGAATAATATGTAGCTATTCAGATCACTTATATACGGAGACTTATATATCTTTTGCAATTCATTAGAGATATAATCTAATTCGCAATAGGCAAGTTCAAATAAACCCTCATCATCTATCCCCATTTTACCCATGAGGTCTTTATATACTAATCCCATATTTCTTAATTATATCTATATAAACTGCTCTAAATATTTCTCGTTAAAACCCGTGAGTGGAAATTTGAATACGTTCTGTTTGCCCTCCTTTGTCGTATAGTCGAATATGACCGTATCGCTCTTTATATGGGCTTCAAAAAGATTGAGCATACAATTGGACTTGGGAATATCTACCATGTTGGGCAATACAATGGCGAGACAACCCTCCTCTACGGCTTTTGGATTTAGCAGATAGGAGAATCCTGCCATATAACGACCTCGTTTTTGAAAACAGATGGTCATATCTTTTGCAGGGTCGATGTCGAGTTCAAAGATATAGTGAAACTCTCGCGGTGTAGGGTCATCAGTTCTACGTCCTACGAACAGACAGACGCCGTAAATATTATCATAAGATACCCCTTTGGAGACATACGATATTTGAACATCGTCGATAGTCTCTGTGCCCGTTTTTCAATTAATACTTGGTGTTTTTCTTTTCATTTTAGCTAAAATTTATGTTGTGATTAAATCTTTGATAATGATGTAAATATACAAAAAATTTATGAAATATGCAAGTAATATAAAAAGGACAAACTTGGGCAGAGGGTCTATATATTAACCCTTTTGCACAAGTCTGTCCTAAAAATACCAATCAATGGTTTTGAACTATATTGTCAAGAATTGCAATTATCTTTTGCTCTAAAACTTTATCATCATTGTCATACGAAACCATACCTGTTTTAGAATCATATACTCCCAATTCTGTTAATTCTTCAATGATTTCTCTAATTTTTTGAGTTGAAATACGGTTGGCATCAAAGACCATCTTAAATGACTGAATCATATCAAATTGAATAATACACCTTTGCAATACCGAAGTATCGCAGACTAATGTTTAACATTTATTCATCTAATCCTGTAGTGCTTGCAAACCGCTTCCATTCTGTTGCGGCTTTATAGGCATCGGCACAACCCGAAGGCACTTTCAGTACCGAATAAGGATTTATGCCGCTAAAAGCATAGTTTTCACAAGTCGGTGGTATTTCTGTGCCGATCTTGAATAATCGCAGTTCGAAATCCCCATAAAAGGCGCATTCACCGATCGTCTCAATCTGCGTGCAGGCAGACATATCGACGGTCATTAGATTCTTTAATTGGCAGAAAGCGCCATAATAATAAGAAGAAGAATAAGAATAATAACCACCACCGATAGTTTTCAGTTGAGAGCCTTTCTCAAAAGTTACTGTTGCCAATGAAGAACAGCCTTTGAATGCTGTCGCTTCGATCGTCTCTACACTTGCAGGGATTTCAATAGATTTCAATGCAGTACAATCCGAGAAAACACCATAATAATAAGAAGAATAATCTCCACCGATAGTTTTCAGTTGAGAACCTTTCTCAAAAGTTACTGTTGCCAATTTAGAACAACGCATGAATGCCGCTGCTTCGATCGTCTCTACACTTGCAGGGATTTCAATCGAGGTTAATGCCGTGCAGTCCGCGAAAGCACCATAATAATTAGGATAATAAGAAGAATAACCGCCACCGATAGTTTTCAGCTGCGAACCTTTCTCAAAAGTTACGGTTGCCAATGAAGAGCAACCCATGAATGCGGCGGCCTCGATCGTCTCTACACTTGCAGGGATTTCAATAGATTTCAATGCAGTACAATCCGAGAAAACACCATAATAATAAGAAGAATAATCTCCACCGATAGTTTTCAGTTGAGAACCTTTCTCAAAAGTTACTGTTGCCAATTTAGAACAACGCATGAATGCCGCTGCTTCGATCGTCTCTACACTTGCAGGGATTTCAATCGAGGTTAATGCCGTGCAGTCCGCGAAAGCACCATAATAATTAGGATAATAAGAAGAATAACCGCCACCGATAGTTTTCAGCTGCGAACCTTTCTCAAAAGTTACGGTTGCCAATGAAGAGCAACCCATGAATGCGGCGGCCTCGATCGTCTCTACACTTGCAGG
>OCPV01000174.1_pt1 | contig 70150 bp, 78 predicted proteins | sample 1538511 | NCBI WGS metagenome assembly OCPV01 (sample SAMN04571704, study PRJEB22368) | human gut metagenome | biome: human gut; material: stool | host: Homo sapiens | place: Luxembourg | collected 2012-08-30 | reverse complement strand
CAATAAGTACAGGTCAAGCAAGAATATATTTCACATTAGGATTTACAATACTAATTACAATAGCAGGAGGAATAGTGCTAATTAAGAAATTTGTAATATAATGATATGGTGTAGGAAAATGGCAAAGAAAATTGTCGTTTTTCCTACACGTTTTATAATATCAAAACTAATATTTGAACATAATTTTTTCTGAATTTTAAGTTGATAAATTAGTAAAATTGTTGTAAAATATTAATTGTTAAAAGGAGAAACGAATAATGAATAAAGATTTGGAAAAACTAGCACTAGAAGTAGAAGAAGAATTAGAAGAAAAATTCAAAGAATTAGACAAAATTTGTATGTTAAATAGCAGAAAAGTATTAAATGCTTTTCAAGAATGTGATTTGCAAGAAAACCACTTATCATCATCTACAGGTTATGGAATTGACGAGCCAGGAAGAAATAAAATTGAAGAAATATATGCAAAAATATTTAAGGCTGAAGATGCATTGGTTAGGACTCAATTAATTTCAGGAACACACGCTTTAGCAGTTACTTTATTTGGATTGCTAAGACCAAAAGATACAATGATTAGTATTTCTGATGCACCATATGATACACTTCAAACTGTAATAGGTGTAGGAGATGAAGTAAGTGATAGTTCTCTAAAGGCATTTGGAATTAACTATGAACAAATTGAACTTGTAAATAATGATTTTGACATAGATAAAATAAAAGAAAGATTATCTAAAAATGATGTGAAACTTGTTGAAATTCAAAAATCAAGAGGTTATTCGACAAGAAAAACTCTAACAATAGACAAAATAGAAAATGTAATAAAAGCTATAAGAGAAGTTAATAAAAATGTAATTATTATGGTAGATAATTGCTATGGGGAATTTGTCGAAGAAAAAGAGCCAATAGAAGTAGGAGCTGATATAGCAGTTGGTTCTCTAATGAAAAATTTAGGTGCAGGAATTGCAACATCAGGAGCGTATATAGTAGGAAGAAAAGATTTAGTAAAACTATGTGCTGAAAGATTAACCTCACCAGGAATAGGAAAAGAAATAGGACCATCACTAAATCAAAATCCATTATTATTAAAAGGTTTATTTTTTGCACCATCAGTTGTAAGAAGTAGCTTAAAAACAGCAATTTTCGCAAGTAGGATATTAGAAAAATTAGGATATAATGTCGAACCCAAATATAACGAGAAAAGAGGAGATATTGTACAAACTTTAATTTTAGGTTCTGAAGAGAATCTTATTAAATTTTGTCAAGGAATACAAAAAGGGTCTCCAATTGATTCAAATGTTTTGCCATATCCAGGAGATATGGGAGGATATGAAGATAAGGTAATAATGGCAGCAGGAACATTTACACAAGGTTCAACAATTGAGCTTAGTTGTGATGGACCAATAAGACCTCCATATATTGCATATATGCAAGGTGGGCTTACATATGAATATGGAAAACTTGGTGTATTAAAAGCAATAGAATTTATGCAAAAATAAAACAAAAGTAAAAATAGAAAGGAAGAAGAAAATGGTTGTTGTTGTAATATTACTAGTTTTAATAGTATTAATAACTTTAATTTTAATCTTATCAGGAAGTAATAGAAGAGCAGAAGAGAGAAGAAATGAAAAAGCAAGAAAAGAAGCAGTAAAATCTGCTAAAAAAGATATGAGAAATAAAAGGGCAGAGTCAAAAAAAGCTTATGGAGAATATAGAGATATATTAAAGGAAATAGATGAAGAAGGTCAAGAGCAAACTTCTGATGAAGACTTTGAAGAAGAGTTCGAAGAGCCAACTATAGAAGAATATAATACTTCTGATTCAGAAAATGTCGAAAATAATGAAGAGACATTTGAATTGCCTTTAGATTCTGATGAGGAAAATAAAGAGGAAGATTTTGATATCACTGAAAAAAGTGGAGATGAGTTACCATATTTAAATGGTGATGAAGATGAAATAGAAGATAATACAGATGATATAAAAGAAGAAAGTGAACTAAATTTTGAAACTCCATATAAAATAGAGGACGAAGAAGAAAAAAATAAAAATGAAAATCCAATGGATGGAGTAGAATTCTTTTTTGATGATATGTATGAAAATATGAAACCTGAACCAATAAAGGAGAAAAAAGAAAAGCCCAAAAAAGAAATAGAAGAAGAGCAATATATAGATGATGAATTAGATAGATATATAAAAGAGGCAAATGCAAATACAATTGGATATTTAAATGGAGATGAAGAGGAACCAGTAAAAAAAGAAACAAAGAAAACTACAACTAAGAAAACAACAGCAAACAAAAAAGAATCTGGAACAAAAAAAGCAACAAAGAAAGAAACGACATCAAATAAAAAAGAATCAGATAAAAAGACATCAGAAACAAAAAAGACTACAAAAGCAGGAACAGCATCTAAAAAAGCTACTACAACAAAAAAGTCAGGAACAACTAAAGCAAATACAAGTACAGCAACTAAAAAAACAACAAGTACTAAAAAGACTACAAAAACACCGGCAAAATCAGAAACAAAGAAATCTACAACTAAAACAACTAAAAAGAAGGTAAAATAATGAAAACAATAATAATAGGTGGCGGACCAGCAGGTATGATGTCTGCAATAACTGCAAGTAAACAAGGTGATGAAGTAATTCTTTTAGAAAAACAAAATTCTCTAGGAAGAAAGCTATTAATCACAGGTAAAGGAAGATGTAATATTACATCTTCTTTAAGTATGGATGAATTTATAAAAAATACACCTACAAATGGCAAATTTTTGTATAGTGCATTTAAGCAATATACAAATTTAGATATAATAAACTTTTTAAAAGAACAAGGATTAGAAGTAAAAGAAGAAAGAGGAAATAGGATTTTTCCTGTAACAGATAAATCTATTGATGTATTAGAATGTTTTAAAAAGAAAATAAAAGAGTTAAATATAAAAGTAAAATATGGAGAAAAAGTCGAAGAGATTTTGACTAAAGAAAATAATGAAAAACTTGAAGTTATTGGTGTCAAAACTAATAATGACAAATTTTTTGCAGATAAAGTCGTTTTAGCAACAGGCGGAAAAAGTTACCCACTTACTGGTTCTACAGGAGATGGATATAACTTAGCAAAAAATTTAGGGCATACAATAACTAAAATAAGACCATCACTAGTACCAATAGAAATATATGATAATGAAATGTGCAAAAAATTACAGGGATTATCATTGAAAAATGTAGAAATTAAAGTAGTAGATGTCGAAAATAATAAGAATATTTACGAAGATTTTGGAGAAATGATATTTACGCATTTTGGAGTATCTGGTCCTATAATCTTGAGTTTATCTGCACATTTATGTAGATATAAAAATGTAGAAGAAAAACTAAAAAATAAAAAAATAGTTCTTAAAATTGATTTTAAAACAGCTTTATCAGAAAAGAAATTAGATGATAGAATATTAAGAGATTTTGGAGAAGAAAAAAATAAACAGTTTAAAAATAGTTTAGACAAATTATTGCCACAAAAATTAATACCTGTAATAGTTGAAAAAAGTGGAATTAATCCTCTAAAGAAGGTAAATGAAATAACAAAAGAAGAAAGAAGAGAACTGGTAGAATTATTAAAATCTTTTGAAATAGAATTAAAGAAATTTAGGCCAATAGAAGAAGCAATCATAACAAATGGTGGAGTTAGTATAAAGGAAATAAATCCTAAAACTATGGAATCGAAAATTGTAGATGGCTTATTTTTCGCAGGAGAAATAATAGATGTAGATAGTTATACAGGAGGATTTAATTTACAGATAGCTTATTCTACGGGTTATGTAGCTGGGTTACATCAAAATTAGTATTTAAAGGAGAATTATGAAAGAATTTTATACAATTGAAAAAAATGTAGAAACTGAAATTGTAGTAAAAAAATCAAAATTTATAGCAAATATATTTTATATATCGACAAATAAAGAAGCTGAAGAAAAAATAAAAGAAATAAAGAAAAAATATTTTGATGCAAGACATAATTGTTTTTCATATAGAGTAGTTGAAAATGATAATATTATAGAAAAAGCAAGTGATGATGGTGAACCTTCAGGAACAGCAGGTGGGCCAATGCTTAATATTTTACAAAAAAATAATTTGGCAAATATTTTGATAGTAGTTACCAGATATTTTGGCGGAATATTATTAGGAACAGGAGGACTAGTTAGAGCATATTCAGATGCTTTATTAGAGGCATTAGAAAAGACTCAAAAAGTGAAAATGGTATCTGGTTTAGAATTAGAAGTAACTTTATCATATAATAATTTTGAAAACTTTAAATATTATTGTAAAAATCACGAGATAAATATAATATCGACAAATTATAATGAGAATATTGTTTGTAAAATAGACATGGAACTTGAAAAAAAAGTCGAGTTTGACAGGGATTATGAAAATAAAAGATTAAATTTGATGGAATATAAAGAGTTAAATATAAAATATATAAAGAAAAGTATATAAAAAAAGTGATTTTGTAAAAAGATGGAAGAAATTTCCAGAAAACTATTGCAAAAATATGATCTCCATAATATAATTTCAACTGTAAAAAATTTACAGTTGAAATTAGGAGGTTTGTAATGAAAGATAAAATTAATGTATTGATTGCAGATGATAATCAAGATTTTAGCCATACATTATCTGCATATATTAATTCTCAAGAAGATATGCAAATATCAGGTATGGCAAAGGATGGAAATGAAGCAGTAGATATAATAAATACTACTAATCCAGATGTAGTATTATTAGATGTAATAATGCCACATTTAGATGGATTAGGTGTACTAGAAAGAATAAATGGAATGAATAGAGAAAAAAGACCAATGTGTATAATGTTATCAGCAGTAGGACAAGATAAAATAACACAAAAAGCAATAAGCTTAGGTGCAGAATATTATGTAGTAAAACCATTTGATATAGAATTATTAATAAAAAGAATAAGAGAAATTAAATATTTTAAGCCGACACAAGAAATAAGTTCATTACCAAGTTTTTATGCAAAAGAAACAAAACCACAGTACATAGATATTTCATCATCAAATGTGAGTAAAGAAGATAATTTAGAAGCACTTGTGACAAATGTTATACACGAAGTTGGTGTTCCAGCACATATAAAAGGATATCAATATTTAAGAGAAGCAATTATAATGGTAGTAAATGATATAGATGTAATAAATCAAATAACAAAAAGTCTATATCCTAAAATTGCAAACAAATACAATACAACACCTTCAAGAGTCGAAAGAGCAATACGTCATGCAATAGAAGTAGCATGGGGAAGAGGAGAACAAAAAGCTGTTGAAAGCATCTTTGGATATACAATTTCTGCAAGCAAAGGCAAACCTACAAATAGTGAATTTATAGCAATGATAGCAGACAAATTACGTCTTGAATTAAAATCAGCATAGGGATTTTAGGGACGGTCCTAAAAATCCCTAAAAACAGGGATTAGGGGACGGACCTTGAGAAAATACTTTTGAATTTACAAGGCTATAAACTCTATGAAAATACATATAGAAAAAAGTGGAAAATCAGCAACCAAGGCAATAAATGAAATATTCATAAGACAATATCATAAATTTTGCCTTAGTAATCATCATCTTGTATTTACTACATAGGCAATAAAAAATAACCATTCTGCTTTGACGGGTTGAATGGTTATTCTATTCTTCTCGGCAACTACTTTGTGGTTTCTCCATTTCCTATAATTATTATACACAGATTAAACAGATTTGTCAAATAATTTTTGGTGAATATAATTAAGTAGTACTATTGCCTTTTTTCTATTTTTCTGATAATATCTTAGTAGATTTACTATATATGTAAAAAGAGGGGATATTATGAACGAAAGAAAAAAAGGATTAGCAATAATTTCATTGCTTTTAGGAGGAGTTGGATTTATTTTTATAAACAGTGCATCACTCTATCAAGATTCTCAAATGGGGTTTGGAATTTTCTTAACTTTAGTTGCATTAGTTTGTTCGATAATAAGTTTAGTTAGGATGAATCATCAAAAAGTTTGTGCTGTTATAGGGCTTATTATTTGTATACTTTCAATTATAAACTTTAATAGTATACAAGAGAAAAAACAGGCAATAGAAAAAGAAAAATTAGCAAGAGAGAGTATTACATATACAATTACATTTGATAGTGATGGAGGAACATATGTAGAACCTATGACTGTTAATATGAATACTTGGTTAACAGAGCCTACTGAACCAACAAAAGAAGGATTTGTCTTTGATGGTTGGAATTATAATGGAAAGAAATTTTTGTTTAATAGATATGTTAATGATTATGTAACAGAAGATGTTACTTTAAAGGCAATATGGATAAGAGAACAAACAAGTAATCTTAGCGATAGTGGTCATGAGTTTATTGATAATAGCAGTAATAATAGCCAAGGTACTGTTACTGCTGGAAACGGAAATGGTAGTAATATTAATGGTAATAATAGTAGCCAAACAAGTACAGTAAGAGGATATCAGCAGATATATGATGAGTATGCTGAAAAATTAAGAAAGGCAGGTCCAACATCATCAATAACAGAAATGGCTGAAATATGTAATGACGGTGTATATGAAATGGCGAGATATATGTACTCAGCAAAAGGAACTGAAGGACAATATGCAACTTATGAAAGCTGGGCTGAAAAATTATTTGATGTTTATATGAATGAAGTAAGATAGGAATTTAGGGACGGTCCTAAAAATCCCTAAAACAGGGAAATATTAATAATAAAATTCCAAGATTTATTGATTAATGTCAATCAGTAGAAATTGGGATTTTTTCTATTAAAAAATTGATTACAAGGCAGATGAATTTATGAATTATTAGATTAGAGATTTTTAAAAAGAATAGTAAAATTTGTTTTGTTCGCTAGACAACAAAGTAAAAATATACTATACTATTTAACATAGGAAATGAGAATATAAAAATATAACGCTTACCTGAATAATACACAAATTGCTTCACAATTTGGTAGCGTTATAAGCAGATATGGGTGCTACCACTTTACATACACAGTTTATACTGTGAGAATGGAGGTGGTGCTATGGAAACAGTATTATTACAAATAATATTTTTACTATTTTGCGGATTAGTAGGAGTTACTATCATAGCAGTTGCCTTAATCATAACTTTGGTTATTATTTTGAGCAAATAAAAAAGCACCACAGCTCTGCCAAGCTATGTGGTGTTTACTATAAATATATGGTAGCACACATTCCTGTGGCTTTCATTTCTTGTAACTATTATACACAGATTAAACAGGATTTGTCAAATGTCTTGAAAGGGAGAATAAAAATGGACAGATATTCAAAAATACTAAAAAAGGATAAAAGAGAAATAGTACTATTAATCGGAAGTGGATGCAAATGGGAAAAATGTAAATTCTGTAATTACTATCTAGATAGAGCCAAAGATGATGAAAAACAATTTGAAATAAATAAAGAAGTTTTATCACATGTGACAGGAGAATTTAAAGTATTAGAAGCGATTAATTCTGGAAGTATATTTGAATTAAATTCAAAAAGTAAAAAAGAATTGTTAGAAACTTGTATAAACAAAGGAATTGAAAGATTAATTATAGAAAGTCACTATATGTATAAAAAACAAATAAAAGAGTTTAAAGAAGAATGTAGAAATTTAAAGATAGATTTAAAAATAAAAGGTGGGGTTGAAACTTTTGACGAAAATTTTAGAGAAAAAGTATTGAATAAAGGATTTGGAACTCCATCTTTAGAAGAGTTAACAGAAGTATTTGATGAAGTGAATTTGTTAGTTGGAGTAAAAGGGCAAACTTTTGAACAGATACAAAAAGATATAGAAATAGCAGTAGAAAATTTCGAAAGAGTATGTATTAATTTGTATAAACAAATGCCAGATATAATGCCAGCTGATGAAGAATTAAAGGCGAGATTTATAAAAGAACTTTATCCAATATATAAAGATAACCAAAAAGTAGATATTTTAATAGAGAATACAGATTTTGGAGTGGGAGATTAATAATTTAAATATATAAATGTATAACCTTGGAAAAATTGGAAAAAATAATAAAAAGAGATTTTCCAAGGAGGTAACAAATGAAAGACACAAATTTAAAGAATATGGTTATATTAAAAAATTTTCCATCAAATATTGTAGAAGAAGCAATTGTCATTTTAAAAGACAATAAAAAGATAAAGAAAACTCAGACAATAGATTATAATAAAGAATTAGGAAATACTACAAAAAGATGTGAAGAAAATGATTATTTAGTAAAAGAAGCGGAAATGTTAATAAATGAATACTCTTTTAAAATTGAAGAGGATAATGCAAAAGAAGAAATAAAAGGAAAGAATAATATTGAAAAAAGATATAAAAAATTAAAGATATATTCATGTATTGCGAGTTTTTTAATATTATTTGAATCAATAATTATATTAATATAAAGAATAAAACACTGATTCCTGACATATAGTTTAGAAAGAAACTAAGGAAGAGGTGCTTTTTTTATGGAAAGAACAATGTCTGTAGAAGAAAAAATAAGACGAGCAGAGGCAATTTACGAAAGAAGAAAAGGAAAAGAGCAAGGACAAATTACAACTATTAATGTAACTAGAGAAAAAAAGGATATCAAATTATTAAAAAAATTAATTATACAGATAATAATTTGCAGTAGCATATATCTTGTAATTTATACTATACAAAATGGAGAATATGTATTTTCAAAAGACTTTATAAATCAAGTAAATAGCATACTTTCATATGATATAAATTTTGGAGAGATATATGGGAATATAAAAAATCAGATAACATCCTGGTTTCCAGCTCAAAATGGTATAGGAGGAGCAGAAGAAGAGACAACAGAAGAAGTGGAAAATCAAACAGAGCAAAACCAGGTACAAACACAAGAAACAGAGCAAGAACAAAACCAAGAGCAAGAAGGGGAAGTGGTATTAACACAAGAAGAGCAAGATATAAAAACAGCAAAAGAAACAACAACATATATAAAACCAGTAGAAGGAGTGATAAGTTCATCATATGGTAGAAGAGATGATGCAACAGGAACAGTGCCTAAAAATCATACAGGAACAGATATAGCAGCAAATTTAGGAACAAAGATATTATCTGCTACAGATGGAGAGGTGGTACTTTCATCAGAAGAAGGAGATTATGGAAAACACCTAAAAATCCAGATAGGAGAAGTAAGCATAATATATGCACATTGTAATAATTTATATGTAAAGCAAGGAGATATCGTAAAACAAGGACAAGAAATTGCAGAAGTTGGTTCAACTGGAAATTCTACAGGTCCACACTTGCATTTTGAAATAAGAGTATCAGAAAGGACAGTGAATCCACAAAACATACTAGAATTGTAAAGGAGAAAAAAGTGAGAATTAGAATAGATTTGAAAATATTTATTTTTTTAATTTTATTTATATTAACAAGACAAATAGAAATATATGCTTTGATGATGGTGTTTGCAATTATACATGAGTTAGGACATATGTTTTCAGGAATCTTACTAGGATTGAAAATTGAGAAAATGGAACTTATGCCATATGGAGTAAGTGTATCATTTAGACTAACTACAAAAGATTATAATAACAAAATAAAAAACGGAAATTTATTAGAGCTTAAAAAAATAATTGTTGCAATAGCAGGACCTTTAACAAATTTATTAATTGCTATTATTACATATTATTTGGATATAGGAGAAGAATTGAAAGCATTAGTTGTATATTCAAATATATTGCTATTACTATTTAATTTGATTCCAGTTTATCCATTGGATGGTGGAAGAATATTAAAAAGCATATTACATATTTTATTTGGAAAGAAAACAGCTGAAAAGTATATAAATAACATATCATTTGTTTTGCTATTATTTTTAACTTTTGTTTCAAGTATAGCAATAATTTATTTAAAAAATATAGCAATATTTCTAATAATAGCTTTTTTATGGTTAATGTATATTAAAGAAGATAAAGTATATAGAAGAAAAGAAAATATTTATAAATTACTGGAAAAAAACTCTTGAAAATAATCATAGAAAATAGTAAACTAATACTAAAGATGATAAAGGAGAATTCTAATGATGAAGAAATTTTTAAAAGAAAGTAAAGGTATAACTTTAATTAGTTTATCAATTGCGGTTATAATTATTTTAATAATAACATCAGCTATTATATATAGTTTAACTGCAAATTTAGGGATTCAAAAATTAAGAAATTTACAAACAGACATAGAAAATTTAAGAGAAAAAGTTTCTGAATATTATGCACAATATGGAGATATACCTGCTAGAAAAGATGTTGAATATACAAATTTAAATAATCTTGAGATAGCAGGGATAATAAGTGATGCGATAGATACAGGTAAGTTCTATGTTATAGAATTATCATCACTTGATAATTTAACATTAAATTATGGACAAGATTATGAACAAATAAAATCAGGAACTGTTACAGATGAGGCAGGAATAAATGATTTGGAAAATCTATATATAATAAATGAAACAAGTCATAATATTTTCTTTGTTGAAGGAATAGAAGTAGATGACGAATGGTTTTATACAGATTATACAAGTGAAGATGTAGATAAGGAAGAAGTACCAAAACATAGTGTAGATGGTGTGGTGATTCCAGAAGGATTTTATTATGTAGGAGGAACAAAAGAAGAAGGAATAGTAATTTCAGATAGTCCAAATGATGCTGGCAAGGGAACTAGCGATGAGGTAGCTGACACTTTAGAAGGAAATCAATTTGTATGGGTACCGGTTGAAAATTATGAGGATTTTAAAAGGCAAGGTGGATATTTGTTTGGAAAAGTACAATCACTAACAAATTATGGAGAAGCAGATAGTAATGGCGAAAACAGTAAATATTCTGAAACAGATACTACTAAAAAAGAAGCTATTAATATGCACAAAAGTGTAAAAAACAACAAAGGTTTTTACATAGGAAGGTATGAAACTGGAAAAGATGATGAAGATGGTGTAGTAATACAAAAGGGAAAGAATGTATATAATAATGTTCCTTGGTCGTCAACAGGAACAATTACCGAAGACGAGAATATAGATGGGACAGAAAATGGTGCAATAGAGCAAGCAAGATATTTTAGTATGGCCAATAATTACACTAGTGTAACAAGTACATTGTGTTATGGAGTACAATGGGATGCTATAATGAATTATATTGATCCAGATTATATAACAAATGCAAGTATAGGAAGTCCTAAATGTATGGATGAATCATTTGTAAAAGATAGTACAAACCAAGGATATTATGTTCCGGGCTCCGGACCAACTAAAACAGGATATTATGCTAAAAATAATATATATGATTTGGCAGGAAATGTAGAAGAATGGACTATGGAAACATCAAGTAATCAAATTAGAATGTATAGAGGGGGAGAATTTACTTTTAAAGGTTCTGAATATCCAGCATCTGTGCGTAATAGCATAATAATACCATCATATAATGGTCAAGAAGTTGGTTTTCGTATAGCTTTATATATAAATAATTAAAAGAACAGTTAGCCAAAAAACTACGGCTACTGTTCTTTTAACAGTTTTGTAAAGATTTTGTAACATTTTGGAAATATTTTTGTTATTTTACCTAAAAATTCATTGACTTTTTGGCGTTTTCGTTATATCATATAGCTATTAAAAATATGTGTTTTTAAAATCCTAAGGAGGAGAATTATGGGAGAAGTAATAGTAATTACATCAGGAAAAGGCGGAGTAGGAAAAACAACAACAACAGCTAATTTAGGTTCGAGTTTAGCATTAGAAGGAAAAAAAGTAGTATTAATAGATACAGATATTGGACTTCGTAACCTAGATGTTGTTATGGGACTAGAAAATAGAATAGTTTATGACATCGTTGATGTTGTTGAAGAAAAATGCAAATTAAGACAAGCATTAATAAAAGATAAAAGATTTAAAGAATTATACCTACTACCAGCAGCCCAAACACGAGATAAAAGCGCAGTAAATGAAGAACAGATGAGAAATTTAGTAGGAAAATTAAAAGAGGACTTTGACTATATTTTAATAGATTGTCCAGCAGGAATAGAACAAGGATTTAAAAATGCTATAGCAGGTGCAGACCGTGCAATAGTTGTAACAACAGCAGAAATATCAGCAATACGTGATGCTGATAGAATTATAGGTTTACTAGAATCATCAGAAATAAAAAATCCAGAATTAGTAATAAATAGAATAAGACCTAATATGGTAAAAAAAGGTGAAATGATGGATGTTGATGATATTGTGGACTTATTATCAATTGATTTAATTGGTGTAGTACCAGATGATGAATATATCATAACTCAAACAAACAAAGGTGAACCAGTTATTCAAAATAAAAGAGCACCATCAGGAAAGGCATATATAGAAATTGCAAAAAGAGTTTTAGGAGAGAAAATAGAAGTAACTATCCCTGGAAGAGAAAAAGGATTTTTTGCAAAGTTAAAGGGGCTATTTAAAAAATAATAAACAATTTGGGGGTCAGTATAAAGTGTTTGAAAACATTATGAATTTTTTTAAAAGAGCAAATAAAAAAGAAGGAAAAGTTGCAAACAACTCAAAAACAGCAGCTAAAGAAAGATTACATTTAGTTTTAATGCAAGATAGAGCAAATGTATCTGCAGACTTCTTAGAATTAATGAAACAAGAAATAATAGAAGTAATAAAAAAATATATAGAAGTAGATGAAAGCGCAATAGATGTCAGATTAACAAATAAAGAAAATGCTGACGGAACAAATGGCGCTCCAGCTTTGTATGCAAATATTCCTATTTTAAACATAAAAAATGAAGCAAGAAAAGTAGACTCTTCGGAAATAAATAAAAAAGAAGAAAAAGATAAAGATAAAGAAGAAGATAAAAACCAAAAAGAAGAAAAGTCTAACTCAAGTGACGAAAAAAAAGAAAATAATGAGGAAAACCAAAAAAATTCAGAAGATATAGAAGAAAACAATCAAGCAAAACAAAGTGAAGAAAAAATAGAGGAAAAATCAGAAACTGATATAAAAGAAAACAAAGAAAATATTGAGAAAACTGAAAATGCAGAAGTAGAATCAAAAGAGAAAATTAAATCAAAAAATAAATAGAAAAAGAGTGGTTTAATGAGAAAAAGAGAATTAAAAAATATAGAATGGAGTTTATTAATAGTTGCAATTATCCTTTCAGTAATAGGGCTAGTTGCACTATTTTCTGCAACGCAGAATACAGATTATGATGAATTTTATAAACAATGTATATGGCTTGGAGTAAGTTTAGTTATAATGATAATAACAATGCTCATCGATTATGAATTACTAGTAAAAGTATCGCCAGTAATATATGGAGTAATTATTCTATTACTAATAGGAGTTTTATTTACGTCACCAGTAAATGGTGCAACAAGCTGGTTTGATATAGGCTCATTTTCACTTCAACCAGGGGAATTTGCAAAAATTGCAGTAATTTTATTTTTAACATATATAATTGTAAAAATTCAAAGAAGAAATAAAGAAGATATTAATAAGCCAACAAGAATATTAATAATACTTGCATCAGTTGGACTTCCAATATTACTAATTATTATGCAACCAGACTATGGAACAGCAGCAGCATTTATAGTGGCTTTAGCATTAATGATGATTACATCTGGAATAGATAAAAGATATATTATAATAACAGCAATATTAATTGTAATTGCAGTTCCATTATTATATTTATTTATTTTACCAGAACATGCTAAACAAAGGATTGATATATTTTTAAATCCAGAATCAGACCCAAGAGGAGCAGGATATAATATTATACAATCAAAACTAGCGATTGGTGCTGGTGGACTAACAGGAATGGGGTTGTTAAAAGGAAACCAAACACAATTAGGATTTTTATACCCTAAAACCACAGACTTTATATTTGCTGTAATTGGTGAAGAAATGGGATTTATTGTAGCAGGAGCAGTAATAATACTGTATGTATTATTAATAACCAAAAGCTTGTATGTTGCTAAAACTGCAAAAGATGAAAAAGGAGCACTTATTGCAACAGGAATAACAGGAGTATTTTTATTCCATGTACTTGAAAACATAGGTATGGTTATGGGATTACTTCCAATAACAGGTGTACCCCTTCCATTTATAAGTTATGGAGGAAGTTCATTGATTACAAACTTTATATTTATAGGAATATTACTAAACATTAGTAGTAAAAGACAAAAAACTATATTTGTAAAATGAGAATTTTAGGGACGGAGCAATTTTGTCTCAAAATGCTTTTCTTGGAAAAGTGAGAAAAAATGCTCCGTCCCTATTTTTCTCAAATGAAAGGAAAAATAGATGTATATTCATAAACTGAAAATAGGAGATGTAGAATTAGAAAATAACTTAATATTAGCTCCAATGGCAGGAGTGACAGATAAGCCATTTAGAATTATTTGTAAAAAATTTGGACCAGGTCTTGTTTGTACAGAAATGGGTAGTTCAAGAGCAATGTTTCATAATGACCAAAAAACGAAAAGATTGTTTGACACAGAAGGGGAAAAAAGACCTGTTAGTTTCCAAATTTTTGGTAGTGATGAAGAAACTCTTGCATATGCTACAAAATATGTGAGTGGATTTGCAGACATAATAGATTTTAATATGGGATGTCCTGCACCTAAAGTTGTGAAAAATGGTGATGGGAGTAGACTTTTATTAGATTTACCAAAAGCAAAAAAGATGATAGAAACAGTAGTTAATAATTCGTCAGTTCCAGTAACTTTGAAATTTAGAACAGGCTGGGATAAAGAGCATATTGTTGCAACTGAGGTTGCTAAAATTGCAGAAGAATGTGGAGTATCTGCAATTACTATACATGGAAGAACTAGAAGTGAATATTATTCAGGAAAAGCCAATTTAGAGATAATACGAAAAGTAAAAGAAAGTGTAAATATTCCGGTTATAGGAAATGGTGATGTAGTAGATGAAATATCTGCTAAAGAGATGTTTGAAAAAACAGGTGTAGATGGAATAATGATAGGAAGAGGCTCATTTGGAAATCCATGGATTTTTAGGGAGATAAATTATTATTTAGAAACAGGAGAGTTTTTAGATAAGCCTAAGAATACGGAAAAATTAGAAATCATAAAAGAACATATAAATTTGGCAGTAGAACAAAAAGGAGAAATAGCAATAAAAGAACTTAGAAAACATATTGCATGGTATGTAAAAGGTTTGAAAAATTCTAGTGAATTTAGAAACAACATAAATAAAATAGAGACTAAAGAAGAGCTAGAAAAAGCTTTGGAAGAATATTTTAAAAGTTTATAGAATAAAAATGTAGTAATTATTTACTGCATTTTTTGTTTTGCAAATTTGAAAAAATGGAGGCATATTGTGAAATTTATTAAAGAAAAAAGAAAAGTTTTATTTATTGCATTTATTATAATTATTTTAATTATAATTTTTTTTCTGATTTTTAATTTAAAAATGGCTAAAAATATGAAAAGTGGAAATAATAATATTAGTCAAGAAGAAAGTCTTAAAAAAATTTTAAATATGAGTTCATATACAGCAACAATTGAAGTAGAAGTTAAATCAAATAAAAATACAAATTATTATAAATTAAAACAAGAATATATTAAGGATAATAAAATCAGTCAAGAAGTATTAGAACCAAGTAATATCTCTGGAGTAAAAATAATAAAAGAAGGAGATAATTTAAAACTAGAAAATACAAGATTTAATTTAAGTACATTTTTTGAAAAATATGAAGAAATAACTGTAAATGATTTAGACTTAAATTCATTTATAATACAATTTAACAAAGATGAAGATAGGATAATAAAACAAGAAGATGATGAAATTATATTAGAAACTGAAAATAAAACATTATATATTAGCCAAAAAACAGGGTTACCAACTAAAATGGAAGTAAAAGATGCTAACAAAAATACTAGAGTTTACATATTATATAATGAGGTGAAAATAGATAGCAAGTAAACCTATTTTTACTTTGACTAATATTTAAAATGCCTAAGACATACCTTGACAATTTAAGAATATTAGGAGTGAAGAATATGCAGATTAGAAGAGGGGATATGTTTTATGCAGATTTGAGTCCAGTTGTTGGCTCAGAACAGGGTGGAATAAGACCTGTTTTGATTATACAAAATGACTTAGGGAATAAATATAGTCCAACAGTAATTGCTGCAGCAATTACATCACAAACTGGAAAAACAAAATTACCAACACATATAGAGATAGATTCCTCTTCATGTGGGTTGAAAAACAATTCGGTTGTTTTAACAGAACAGATAAGGACTTTAGATAAAAGCAGGTTAAAAGAGAAGATAGGTCATATAAATGACGAAAAGATAATAGATAAAGTAAATAGTGCTTTAGGTGTTAGCTTTGGTTTAGGAGAATAACTGGACTAAAAACTGTACTAAAAATGTCCAGTTGGAGATGTATTTCCAATTGGACATTTAGAATTATACTTTTAATTTTTTTATTATTTTAATTTCATCAAATAAATTATCTACAATTTCTTTTCTTTTGTTATATGCATTAATATATTCTTGTTTTGAACGTTCATAGTTTTCAGGAGTTTCGTTTCCAATCATAAGTGCTTTCATACCTTCTAAATAGTAGTTTTTCTTTTTTTCTGTTTTTGCTTTTTCCATTTGTTCTTTGTATTTATCAATTTGTTTAAATCTTTTAAGCTCATCTTTTAAACTTTTTATATAATCTAACATACAAGATATTTCATATTCTACATCATCAATTACAACTTTAAATAAAGCTCTTACAATAATTGGATTGTCTCTACCTAATTTCGCGTTATTTTCAAGTTCTTCTAAGGCAGTTGACCTTTTTACATCTGTATTTGGTTTTGTATTTTCTATTAAAATCTTTAAAGTATCTGAAATACCAACATGTGATTTATATTGCCTTTTACTAACAATTGCATCATATTCATCAGCAACACGAATGATTTGACCTTCATAAGGTATATCTTTTTTTGTTAATCCTTTTGGATATCCTGAGCCATCTAATGCTTCGTGGTGATAAAGTGGACCTGCAGCATATGGACGAAGTTTTAAATCATCCATACACATTCTATAACCAATTGTTGTATGTGTTTTCATTATCTCAAATTCTTCATCTGTTAATCTTCCTGGTTTTTGTAAAATACTAGCTGGAATAAATTGTTTTCCAATATCATGTAGATATGCACAAATTGTACAATATTCAGTAAAACCTTTATTACAGTGTAAATATTCACATAGTCTACATACTAAGTTTGCGACATTTTCTGAGTGCTTTCTAGTGAAAACATCCAAACTATCTAACATATTTAATTGATATCTCATGCTTTCGTCTAAATTGTATGATTTTAAAACAGTTTTATCATAAAAATCAAAAATTTCTTTATTCATTTGTGTTCTCCTTAAATTTTACTTAAAAACATCATAGCATTAAAAAATGAAAAAAGCAAGTATTAATGGTAGGAAAATCATTGTAATTTAGCAAAAAATGTGCTATTATATAATAGCTAAAAAATATTGAGAAAATAAGAAAAAAGGGAGAATCAGATAAAATGTATAGAACAAAAACATGTGGAGAATTAAATTTAAAAAACGTAAATGAAAATGTAGAATTAGCAGGTTGGGTTGGAAAAATAAGAAACTTAGGTGGAATGGTTTTTATAGACCTAAGAGATGAGTTTGGAACTACTCAAATAGTTATAAATGATGAAAAATTACAAGAAGAGGTAAAAACTCTTACAGAAGAAAGTTGTATCCACATTGAGCGGACAAGTTGTGGAAAGAAGCAACAAAAATCCTAAAATGTCAACAGGTGAAATAGAAGTTGTAGCAAGAAAAATAGAAGTTTTAGGAAAATGTAAAAATGTTTTACCATTTGAAATAAATACAGAGCAAGAGGTAAGAGAAGATTTAAGATTAGAATATAGATTTTTAGATTTAAGAAATGAAAAATTACATAACAATATTTTACTTCGTTCTAAAATCTTAAAAACACTAAGAGATAAAATGGATGAACTTGGATTTACTGAAATTCAAACACCTATCTTAGCTAATTCATCACCAGAAGGTGCAAGAGATTATTTAGTACCAAGTAGATTAAATCCAGGAGAGTTTTATGCACTTCCACAAGCACCACAACAATTTAAACAATTACTTATGGTTTCAGGATTTAATAAATATTATCAAATAGCACCATGTTTTAGAGATGAGGATCCAAGAGCAGATAGAGCACCAGGAGAATTTTATCAATTAGACTATGAAATGAGTTTTGCAACCCAAGATGATGCATTAAAAGTAATGGAAGAAGTTGTTCCATATACATTCCAAAAATTTACTGATTGGAAAGTAGATAAAGGACCTTTTGTAAGAATTCCATATAGAGAAGCTATGGAAAAATATGGAATAGATAAACCAGACTTAAGAAATCCTTTAATAATTCAAGATGTAACAAAAGTATTTGAAAAATCTGAATTTAAAGCTTTCCAAGGAAAAACAGTAAAAGCAATAATTGTACCAAATGGAGCAGAGCAAGGAAGAAAATTCTTTGATAAAATGACAGATTTTGCAAAATCAGAAGAAGTTGGAGCAAATGGCTTAGCATGGGCAAAATTAGAAAAAGAAAATTGTTTAACTGGTGGAATTTCTAAATTTATAACAGAAGAAATGAAAGAAATTCTAGTAAAAGAATTTGGACTAGAAGAAAATGGAGCAATTTTCTTTGTTGCAGATGAACTTTCTAAGGTCCAAAAACAAGCAGGATTAATTAGAATTGAATTAGGAAAAAGACTAGATTTAATTGAGAAAAATGCATATAGATTTTGTTTTATAGTAGACTTTCCTATGTATGAATTATCAGATGAAGGAACAATAGATTTTAGTCATAATCCATTTTCAATGCCACAAGGTGGTTTAGAAGCATTAAATACAAAAGACCCATTAGATATCCTTGCATATCAATATGACTTAGTATGTAATGGATATGAAATGGCATCAGGTGCAGTTAGAAATCATAATCCAGAAATTATGGTAAAAGCATTTGAGATAGCAGGCTATACTGAAGAAGATGTAAAAAATAGATTTGGAGCATTATATAATGCGTTTCAATATGGTACACCACCACATGCAGGTGGAGCACCTGGTGTTGACAGAATGGTAATGCTTATTGCAAATTCTCAAAATATTAGAGAAATTATAGCATTTCCTAAAAACAAAAAAGCTAGAGATGTGTTAATGAAAGCACCATCAAAAGTTTCAGATAAACAATTAAAAGATGTACATATAAAGTTAGATATCGAAAATTAAATACAAGATTGTAAAATATAAAAAACAAAGGAGAAATAAATGAAAAAATACAAGATTGAATTAACTGTGTTTTTATGTGGAGCAATAGGTATGATGCTAGAACTTGTTGCAGCAAGAGTTTTATCGCCTTATGTTGGAAGTTCTAATTTAATATGGACAACAATAATTGGAGTTATGCTAATTAGTATGAGTATAGGATATAGCATAGGTGGTAAAATAGCAGACAAAAAAACAGATATGAATATATTATCATTTTTAATATTATTAGGAGCATTTTTTACAAGCTTAATACCAATATTTGAAACAGCATTAGTCAAAACAATGTCACAAGCAAGTGATAATTTAGTGTTTATTGCAATAGTAACATCTGCCTTAATATTTGGAATACCAAGTTTTATAGTAGCTACAGTATCACCTTTTGCAGTAAAACTAAGAGATAGTGAGAAAAATCATGAAAGTGTGGGAAAGACCTCTGGAAGAGTGTCATCATTATCAACAATAGGAAGTATTGTAGGTACATTTTTAGCAGGATTTGTTTTAATACCAAATCTAGGGGTAAGAACAATAATATTAATAACAACTATTATATTATTTTTATTAGCATTTATAATATTTGATAAAAAAGATATAAAATATGTATGTTCTATGATTGTAATTTTATTGGTATTACTAGGTTTAAATTATTATGGAAAAGTTCTATTTGAAAAAAGTAATCCAGATATTATAGAAGATGTTGATTCAGAATATAGTAGAATTTGGATAAAACAAATAGGAAATAGTGAAGTTTCATATAAGGTTATGCAAGTTGATACTGGAACAGAATCATATATAAATGAAGAAACAAACGAAATGGGAGCAAGATATTTATATTTCTATGATTTATTTGACTATTATAATAAAGATGCTAATAGTACACTTATGATAGGAGGAGCAGCATATACTTATCCAACATATTATTTAAATAAATATCAAGATAAAACAATAGATGTATCAGAAATAGATGATAAAATGACTGAACTTGCAGTAAAAGATTTTGGACTTGATATAAATAATCCAAGACTTACAATTTACCATCAAGATGGAAGAAGCTTTTTAAACTATACAAAAAACAAATATGATACTATTTTAATAGATGCATTTAAAGGTTTAAATGCTCCTTTTGAACTTACTACTTATGAAGCACTTACAAATGCAAAAAATGCTTTAAATGATAACGGAATGGTAATTACAAATATATTATCTTCTTTAGAGGGTGAAGAAGAAGATTTTATAAAATATGAATATGCAACATATAAAGCAGTTTTTGATGATGTAAAATTATTTAAAGTTACAGATGCAAAAGCAAATGAAAGACAGAATTTAATTCTTGTAGGATTTAAAGGCGATAAAAATATTAATAAAGAAAAATATGATGAATATGAAGATTTATTAGCTAGAGAAGTAACTAACTTTTCATCAGATAGAGAAATAGTAACAGATAATTATGCACCAATAGGGAATTAAAAGGAGTAATTATGAAAAAAAGAGTATTACTTGGAATGAGTGGGGGAGTAGATAGTACAGCATCAGCAATTTTACTAAAAAAGCAAGGTTATGAAGTAGTTGGAGCTACAATGATTATGTATTGTAATCAAAAAATCGCAGAAGATGCAAAAAAAATGTGTGAAAAACTTGGAATAGAGCATCATATATTTAATTATGAAAATGAATTTAGATGTCAGGTTATAAACAAATTTATTTCAGAATATGAAAATGCTTCAACACCAAATCCATGTATAGAATGTAATAAATATCTAAAATTTGGAGCTTTTTATGAAAAAGCAAAAGAACTTGATTGTAATTATATTGCAACAGGTCATTATGCAAAAATAGAATTTTCTCCGAAATATAAAAGATATGTTTTAAAAAAATCAGAAGAAGAGAAAAAAGACCAGACATATTTCTTATACTTAATTCCAAAAGAAGAATTAGAACATATAATTTTTCCTTTGCAAGGATATAAGGAAAAAAGTGATACAAGAAAATTAGTAGAAAGTATGGATTTGGAGATTGCTAAGAAAAAAGACAGCCAAGAAATATGTTTTATAGAAAATAATAATTATAAAGAGTTTCTACAAAAAAATATGACTTCAAAACCAAAAAAGGGAAATATAGTTTTAACTTCAGGAGAAGTTTTAGGAAAACATAATGGACTTATAAATTATACAATAGGTCAAAGAAAGGGAATAGGTATATCTTTTAAAGAACCTTTATATGTAGTAAAATTAGATAGTGCTAAAAATGAAGTAATAGTAGGAACAGAAAAAGATTTATATAGTAATATTTTATATGCAAATGAACTAAATTGGCTAACATTTGATAAAACACCTGATAAAATAGAGTGTTTTGCAAAAATTCGTTATAGAGCAAAAGAAGCAAAAGCTAAAGTATATAAAGAGGAAGAAGGCAAAGTAAGAGTCGAATTTTTAGAACCTCAAAGAGCAATTACAAAAGGACAGTCAGTAGTGTTTTATGATGATGATGGAATAGTATTAGGTGGGGGAAAAATTTTATAAAAAGCCCTTGTATATTCAATTTAATTGTGATATAAATATACTATAATAAGCTTGAAACGGAAAGGCGGAGTTTTTTGTGGATGAACAAATAATGGATAAGGATGCAAAAACAATTTTAATTGTTGATGATGAAAAACCAATTGTAGATATATTGGTATATAATTTACAAAAGGAAGGATATAGAACAATAGAAGCAAATGATGGGATTACTGCTGTAGATATGGCTTTAGAACAAAAACCAGATTTAATTTTATTAGATATTATGCTTCCTAGGTTAGATGGATTATCAGTGTGTAAAAGAATAAAAAATTCTTTAAATGTTCCAATATTAATGTTAACTGCAAAAGATGGAGAAATAGATAAAATTCTTGGATTAGAATTAGGAGCAGATGACTATATTACAAAGCCTTTTAGTGTAAGAGAATTAGTTGCAAGGGTAAAAGCTAATTTAAGAAAAGTAGAAGCAGTATCAGAGTCAAGAGAAAATAAAGCTGTTGTAGATAATAAAAAGAAAGATAGTAAAATAGTAGTTGGAGACTTAGAACTTGATTTAGATAAATTTGAAGTAAAGGTTAGAGGAGAAATAATAGATTTAACATTAAGAGAATTTGAAGTTTTAAAATTTTTAGCTTCTCAACCAGAGCAAGTTGTAACAAGAGAAACTTTACTTGAAAAAGTATGGGGATATGAATATTTTGGAGATATTAGAACAGTGGATGTTACAGTAAGAAGAATAAGAGAAAAAATAGAAAAAGATACATCAGCTCCAAAAATATTAATTACAAAAAGAGGAGTTGGATATTATATCTCTTCAAGATAATAAAATATGAAATGTATGATTTAATTTAAGTCATACATTTTTATTTTGTCGAATTTTGCGATGAAAAGTTTGGAAAATAATGGTAAAGATATTGACAAAATACTTTTGAACAAACTATACTTAGTATTAAATACAGGGGAAAGGAGTAGTTTAAAACTAAGCAATTTATGAATAGAAAATTTATATCAAACAGCAATTTAGTATTAAGAAAAATTTTAAATTCAAATGATAATATTGATATTTTAAAAGACTTTATAGAAAGCTTTTTAAAAGTAAAAATACAAAAGATAAAAATTAATTATTATCTAAAAAATCAAGAAAGATATTTACCATCAGAAGAAAAATTTGGAATTAGTGATGTAAGAGTTTTATTAGATAATGGAGAAGAACGAAATATTGGAATCCAATTTATAGATGGATATTATATAAAAACAAAGATGTTATTATATTATTATCAAATAAATTCAAATCAAAATTTGTATTCTGATAATAGAAAGAAAGCAAAAACGATTACTTTGAATTTTTTAGACTTTCTATATATGAAAGAAAATACATATCATAAAAAAATACACTTAAAGCCAATTAATGAAAAAAAAGAAATTGAAGATGATATAGAAGTACATTTGATTGAATTACCTAAGTTTAAAATTGAGGATGCAAGTAATTTATCTAAAGAAGAGATGTGGATGATGTATTTAATAGGGGATATAGAGATAAAAAACAAAAAAGGAGCAAGTAAGATAAAAAAACTAGATAACCTATTAGAAGAATATTGGAAAAGTGAAAAAATGGAATAAATAAAAAACAGTATGGAATTTTATCCGTACTGTTTTTTAAAACTAATGTGCATCTGTTAAAGTTTGTTTCATTGTTACTCTAATTGCTGTACCTTCTGGTACTTGTTCATTTTCGGTATAGTCTTGAGTAATAACTATTCCAGAACCTTCGATTACAATATTTAAATTCTTTTCTTTAAGTGTTGCTATTGCTTCAGATGCATTCATATTTTTCAAGTTTGGAACACTAACAGAAGTTGAAACTGAACTTCCTTCGCCATAAAGAACGATAAGAGAATCTTTTCTTAAAGACAAACCTGGTTTTGGAGTTTGGTCACTTACAAGTAAAGTATTTGCATCACCATCTACATAAGTTTTTACTCTAAATCCTGCATCTTTTAATAATTTTTTTGCTTCTGCAACAGTTTTGTTTCTAACATCTGGAACAGTAACTAAATTACTAGAATCTGTACTTTCAGTTTCTGTAGTATCAGAAGGAACTCCTAAATATGGCAATATTTCTGATAACATTTGAGAAACAACTGGACCTGCAACTTGTCCACCTTGATGTCCATTTATTTCATTTTCAGGGTCTGGGTCATATAAAGTAAGAAGTAGTACAACTTGAGTATCTTCTATAGGAGAAATTGCAACATATGAAGCAACATAACCTTCATCTTTATTTGCTTCTGTTGGTTCAGAAGTTCCGGTTTTTCCTCCAATAGAATAACCAGTTACAGCTGCATGTTTTCCTGTTCCAACAGTAACTACAGATTCCATCATAGATTTTACTTCTCCAGCAGTTTCTTTTGAGATAACTTGTCTTACTTCTTTAGTAGAAACTTCTGTTACAGCACCTGTATCTGTATTTGTTACTGATTTTACTATTCTAGGTTGCATTAAAACACCATCATTTGCGATAGCAGACACCGCAGTTATCATTTGAAGAGGTGTTACATTTAATCTTTGTCCAAAAGACATAGTAGCAAGTTCAACAGGACCTACATCATCTAAATCATGGAATATACTACTTTGTTCTCCATATAGTCCACTATTTGTAGATTGGAATAGTCCAAATGCTTCATAGTATTTATATAAAGTTGGAGCTCCAATTCTTGCACCTAATTGCATAAATGCAGGGTTACATGAATTACATAGAGCTTGTCTTAAGCTTTGAGTACCATGAGGAGTTGTTCTCCAACAATTAATTGTTATAGTTTTATTATTTACATCTGGGAATTTCTCATATCCCACACAAGTAAAATCTCCTTCGATATCTGTTTCTGTTATACCTTCTTCTAAAGCTACTGCTGAAGTAATAACTTTAAATACAGAACCTGGTTCATAAGTTTCTGAAACAGACTTATTTGCCCACATTGAATATAATGCTTCATTTTTTTCCTCAGAGCTTAGAGAATCGTAAGTTTGTGCTAGAGTCTCATTTGGTGTGTATGGGTCATTTAGGTTATATGTTGGGTAACAGGCCATTCCTAAAATATCTCCAGTTTTAGGGTCCATTACAATAACATTTCCACCTCTTGTACAATTGTTTTCTTCAACAGCTTGTTTTAAGTATTTTTCGATTATTGTTTGAATATTTAAATCTAGTGTAAGAGTTAAATCACTTCCATTTTCAGCTGATATATATGTTTCTTCAGCATCTGGTATTTCTTGTTGGTCACTACCTTTTGAACTAACGATTTTTCCTGGAGTACCAGTTAAAACAGAATCCCATTTAGATTCAATACCACTTAACCCTTGATTATCACTACCACAAAAGCCGATAACTGCAGAAGCCACAGTATCATATGGATAATATCTTTTTGTATCTTCATCTATATTTATTCCTACTGAAATATCATTATCATCCATCCACGTTTCCAATTCATCTACCTTATCTTGTTCAACTTTTCTTGCGATTGTTTCTACTTGAGAATCACTTTGGACTTTTTCTAAAGTTTCGTTGTAGTCAAGCTCAAAAATTTCTGATAATCCTTTTGCAACTTTTTCCTGAAGTGCTGTTGTTTCTTCTTCTGAATCTTCCTCGAATTTTGCAGGATTTATTGTAATTGTATCTACTTGAGCACTAATCGCTAAAGCTTTTCCAGTTGAATCATATATATTTCCTCTTTTTGGACTAATTATTTGATTAATTGTTTGTTGGTTATATGCCATTTCTTTTAAAGAACTTCCTTGAACAAATTGTAAAAACCCAATTCTACAAATAAGGAGTATAAAAATAATTAAAGTTACAATTAAAGTAGTTCTTAATTTTTTTGTGTATATAAAGTTTTTTGATTCGAAATTGCTTTTTATTTTAATTATATTTTTATCATTAGATTTTTCTACTTTTTTTGATATGTTTTTTCCATTTTTCATATAATCGCCTCTTTTGTTTAAAAATTGCAATTATATTTTATATTAAAACTGGTAAAAATGCAATAAAACTTGAAAAAATAAGGAAAATAAAATATAATATTAAAGATAAATAAAAATAAGAAGGAATTAAAAAAATGAGCGATTTGTTAGAAGAAACAAGGTTTTTAATGAAAAAATATCATATAAAAGCTAATAAAAGTTTAGGACAAAATTTTTTAATAAGTAATGAAGTGGTAGAAAAAATAGTAGATTGTAGTAATATTTCTAAAGATGATTTGGTAATAGAAATAGGACCTGGGCTTGGAACTTTAACAAAAGAATTGTTAGAAAAAGCAGGAAAAGTAGTTGCTATTGAACTTGATAAAAAAATGTTATCTATTTTAAAGGATAGATTTTCTTTGTATCATAATTTTTCTTTGATTAATAAAGATGTCCTAAAAGTAGATTTAAATCAATTAATTAAAGAAGAAAAAGAAAAAAATGGATTTAAAAGAGCAAAAATAGTAGCAAATTTGCCATATTATATTACAACTCCAATAATAATGAAATTATTAGAAGAAAAACTAGATTTAGAAAGTATTACAGTTATGATACAAAAAGAAGTTGCAGATAGACTTGTTGCAATTCCTGGAGAAAAAGATACTGGAGCAATAACCTATTCAGTATATTATTATTCAGAGGCAGAATCAGTATTAGAAGTTCCAAACAACTCATTTATTCCAGAACCAGAAGTTACTTCAAAAGTAATAAAGTTAAATATAAGAAAAGAAGCGCCAGTAGAAGTAAAAAGCAGAAAAGTAATGTTTCGAATTATAAAATGTGCATTTATGCAAAGGAGAAAAACATTATTAAATGCGTTAGTAAATGCAAAAGTATTTTTAAATAAAGAAGAAGGTTTGAAAATTTTGAAAGAGCTGAATTTAGACGAAAATATTAGAGCTGAAAAATTAAATCTTCAGAATTTTGCAGATATTACAAATAAAATTTTAAAATAGGTATTCAAAAAAATATATATACATGTTATAATAAAATAGAAAGGAAAAGGAAGAGCATATATGAATCAAATTTTAGTAACAAAGAAATTGTATATTACGCCTGAACTAAAAAGAAAAAAGAAAGTATATAAATTTAATTTCTTTTTATCTGTTTTTTTAGTGTGCGTTTTAGTTTCTTTATGTATATATGCTGAATATGATAGAAATAAGAGTGAAGAAGTATCACAAGAATTATTATCAGAATTTAATCAGGATGTAACAGATATTAGTGAAAAAAGTGATATTTTAATAGCTGTTTTAGATGAAACAGAAGATTCTGAAGGAGATGTTGTTTCAGTGGTGGAAGAACCACCAAAAGAAACAACTGTAAATAATAATGTGGCTGTTAAAAAAACAAATGAAGGATTTAATTATATAACAGTTGCATCTATTTCAATTCCTAAGATTTCTGTAAATTATTCAATTATTGCAGGGGAGACAGGCTCACTTGAGGAAACAGAATCATTACTTAAAATTTCACCAACAAAATTCTGGGGGCCAAACCCAAATGAAGTGGGAAATTTTTGTGTAGTTGGTCATAATTATAGAAATTCTAAATTTTTTAGCAAAGTTCCAACATTACAAAATGGAGATATTATAGAAATAACAGATAGTAGCAATAGAACAATTAATTATGAAGTATATAACAAATATGAAGTAGTTCCAGAAGATACAAGTTGCTTAGACCAAGTAACTAATGGTAAGAAAGAAATAACTTTAATTACTTGTACAAATGATAGTAAAATGAGAGTTATTGTAAAAGCAAGAGAGGTATAAATTAAAGTAACAAAAAAATAATTCTTTCATAATATATAGAAAAGATATATTAAGGGAGGATTATTTTTTATGGCAAAAATACTAGTTTTTAATAATGATACAGATAGAATGGAAACATATTATAGAGACGAATCTGACCCTATGCCATATAATACAAATAGTACTTTAAGAGTAAGAGAATTTAGAGGGTCAAGCAATAGTAATATTTTATGGACAACAAAAAGAACTATGCAAAGTTGGAACAGTCAAAGATATGTATTTGGAGCTCCAATACCAGTGGGATTTGCATTTAAAAGACCATATGAAGGAGGCCATGGGAATCAAAGTCATGACTGAATGCATACAGTTGAACATATAAAAAATTGTAATAGAAGATAGATATAATTTGTGTTTTTAGAGGTGAATTTTAAGTATTAGCGAGTGTAAATGCTAATACTTATTTTTTGAAAAATTTTCTAATAATTAGATGTAAACTGATTGACAAAAGAACAAAAGTTTGATAATATAGAGCAAATAAATAAAGGTGGATTTTAAAATGAGCAATAAAGATTTATATATAAGAAGTAGTTCAGCAGAATTTCTAATATTTGAACAACAGAAAAAAGAACAAGGAATTGAAGTTCGTTTTGAAGATGGAGATTTATGGCTAACTCAAAAAGCATTAGGAGAATTGTATAATACATCAAAACAAGATATAAGTTATCATTTAAGTAATATCTTTAAAGAACTAGAATTGGAACAAAATTTAGTTGTCAAAAATTATTTGACAACTGCTTCAGATGGAAAGAAATATAAAACAAATTACTATAATTTAGATGCAGTAATCTCTGTTGGATATAGAGTAAATACAGATAGAGCAATTCAATTTAGAAGATGGGCAACAAATGTATTAAAAGAGTTTTCAAAAAAAGGATATATTATAGATAAAAAAAGAATGGAAAATGGAACATTTTTTGATGAAGATTATTTCGAAGCATTACTTGCAGAAATTAGAGAAATAAGATTGTCAGAAAGAAGATTTTACCAAAAAATAACAGATATATATGCAACCTCTATCGATTATGATAGTAAATCTCCTATAACAATCAAATTCTTCAAAAAAGTCCAAAATAAGATGCACTATGCAGTAACTCATCAAACAGCAGCTGAGATAATTTATAATAGAGCAGACCATACAAAAGAACATATGAACTTAACTAATTGGAAAAATTCTCCAAATGGCAAAATATTAGAAACAGATGTAGTTATTGCTAAAAATTATTTAAAGAAAGAAGAACTAGAACAATTAGAACTTATTGTTTCAGCTTTCTTGGATTTAGCAGAGGCAAGAGCAAAAAGAAATATTCCAATGACTATGGAAGACTGGGCAAACAGAATAGATAAATATTTATTATCAGATGATAGAGATGTATTAAAAGATGCAGGTAAGATATCACACGAGATAGCTAAAGAAAAGGCTTTAACAGAATTTGAAAAATACAGAGTTGTGCAAGATAAATTATACAAATCTGATTTTGATAAATTAATAGAAAGTAGTGAAAATTAATAATATAAAGTAATAAATAATGTTAAAATGATTTAATAAAAGCAATATGAAAAATGAACTTATGTAAAAATTGCACAAGTTCAAATAAGATTAATTGAATAGAAGAGCATACCAGATAGATAGGTAAAAACAAAAATTGGATAATATTAAAGTAAAATTGGAGTAATATATGAAGATTGATTTTGAAGAATTATTTGATGAAAAGATTTTAAAAAGAGGATACAATTATTATTTAGAAGATTCTGTGCATGATGTTACTAGAAATGGTAATCATTATGAAGGATTAGTATATGGTACAGAAATATATGAGGTACAAATAGAAATTGATGACAATGGAAATGTAGAAGATATGGATTGTGATTGTCCTTATGCAGAAGAAAATAATTGCAAGCATATGGTGGCACTTCTCTATTATCTAGAAAATGATGGAAAAATTGAAAGTAAGAAAGCCATTAGAAATACGGATAATTATGATAAAATACTAGATAAAATATCAGAAAATGAAATTAAAGAATTTGTTTTAGAAAAAATATACGAAAACTTTGATTTTCAAAATGAATTTAGAAGCCATTTTGTACAATATTTTGAAAAGACCCCAAAAAAAGTATATGAAAAAAGAATAGCTCAAAGTATTTATCAGGCAATAGGGAGAAAAGGTTTTATCGAATATAATGAAACGTATAAATTTTCAAATGCGATGTATGATTATATACAAGAAGCAAATAATCTAATAAAACATAATGAATATCAAGCACCATTTTGGATAGCAAGTTTAATATTAGAAGAACTTCCAGATTTACCGATAGATGACTCAGATGGTACTACAAGCTATGTAGAAAGCGAATGTGTAGAAGTTATAGAAAAAATATTAGAAAAGTGCAAAAACGACAGAGTTATAAAAGAGATTTTTAATTGGATTATTGAATCAATAAAAAATGATACCTTAGGTGATTATTCTGATGGGATTGAAAAAGTATTAGATGAACATTTTATAGAAGATAAATTTGTAAATGAGAGATTAAAAATAATAGATGAAAAAATACAAGAGTTAGAACAACAAGAAGACCATTATTCAGAATATAAATTGGAAGAGTTGATAAAAACTAAAATAGCATTATTGTATCAGTTAGGTATGGATAAAGAAGCAATAAAAACAATAAAAGAAAATATCTATTATGTTCCTATTAGAAGAATGTTAATTGATATAGAAAGAAAAAATGAAAATATAGATAAAGTAGAAAAATTATTAAAAGAGGGAATGAAAATTGCACTAAAACGAGGTCATTATGGAACAGTAACATACTATATAGAAGAATTATTATCGATATATAAAGAACATAATCAGAAAGAAAAATATAAAAATTTAGTAGAAGAAACATTATTTAAATATAGTAGAGGTAGTTTTAAATATTATAAAAAATTAAAAGATTTATATACAGAAGAACAATGGAAAAATATGAGAGATGGTATTATAAAAGTTCTGGAAAGTGATGGAGATGGCTATCATAGAGATGATTTAAGACAAATATACATTGAAGAGCAATATTATGAAAAATTGTATCATTCCGTTATATCCACACCATTATTTGAAATAGTAGTTAAATATGAAAAGTATTTAAAAAAAGACTTTGAAAAACAGCTATTAGAAGAATATCAAAAAATAGTAAATGAAAAGGCTACATTTACGGGAAAGAGAAATTATGAAGATGTGAGAAAGATATTACAACATATGAAGACATTAAAAAATGGTAAAAAACTTGTAGAAAAAATGGTAGAAGAATATAAAATTAAATATGCTAATAGAAGATTAATGTTGGAAGAGTTAAACAAAATATGAAAGTGTAGGAGATATTAAAAATAGGGAGAAGTATCAAGAATTTTATGATAATTGGAAAAAGAAAAGAGAAACGATAGAATTCTAGAATGGACATATTTACATTAACTGAGCATGTGGAAGTCTGTGCGTTGCTAGAGTTAAAGAATTACCAGTAATACTTGAATTTACTAGCTTTCAAAATACAATTATGTTTCATAAAAGAGGTGGATTTGGACTAGAAAAAGTACAAAATTCTGAAATTAATGTTAAGGTTGTTTTAGATATGGAGTGTGGAAATATATAAAATGAAATTTGAAAATCGATATAATAGTTGATGTGAGTGGATTGCAGAGATTATATATCTATGCTCAATACACCATATTATATTGAACAAAGAAAATATGCTTAAAACAGTAAAAAAATATCTAGCTAATAAGTATAACTGCGATATTAAAGAATTAGATAAAACAGGATTAAATATAATAAAAAATAATAGTGAAAATAAATTAAAAATATTATTATTTTATGATTTGATTTTAGTATCTACATCAGAAAATTTATACGAATTAGTAAAAGAAAAATTAACAGGAAAGAATGTATACGAAATATTTGAATTTCCATTAGTATACGGTCAGTCCATATACTTTATACCAGATTTAACTAGATTGGAAAAACAAGATGAAATAAAAAAATATGAATTTAAATTATTTGATGGAAATACAGAACAAATAGAATTATCAAGTGGTTTTGAAAATGCAATTACTTTTGGTGAAAACGGAAAATGTATTTCTAACATAGCATATTGTGCTTATTGCAATGGAAATATTATTGGTGTTGCAGGAGCAGATAAAATAAATGAAGATATATGGGAAGTTGGTATAGAAGTATTACCAGAATATAGAAAAGATGGACTTGCAACAATACTAACTAAAAATCTTACAATGAAAATATTAGAAAAGGTTATTGTTCCAATATGGTGTGCATCTTCAACAAATATTGGTTCACAAGCAGTTGCAAACAGAAGTTGCTATATTCCATTATGGGTTGAATCTTTTGGGGATATATTTGATGATGGATTTGTATACAAAGATTTATTAAAATAAGGTTGTGATAATAATGAAAATTAAAAAATTTAATTTAGAAAAAGATTTCAAGAGATTAGAAACATATTTAAGAAATCAATATTTAGAAAACAAGAATATGACTTCTTGGCTACCAGAGAGATTACATGATTTGATTTATAGAATGGATACTCAATATACTAATGAAGGTAATCCAAAGTCTAGTGATTATATATTTATTTGGGAAGATAATGATAAAATTGTTGGATGTATTCTTCCAGATGGCGATGCAATTTATATGAGTATAAAAAAAGGTTATGAGGATTTATATAAATCAATAGTAAGTTATGCAGAAACAAATTGTAAACCATTATTTAAAAAAGAAGATGATGGAACTATTGATTTTCTAGTTATTGCAAATGATAGTTTAAAATATAGAAAAGAATTTTTAGAAAAAGATGGTTATACTAGACAACAAGAGGAAGATTATGATAATTTTGTATATCCACAACAAATAGATGTTTCTGTTGAACTACCAAATGGATATAAATTAGTTTATGGTAATGAATATACTAACGAAGAAAATAAATGGAGTGCTTGTAACTTAGGATTCCATCCAGATTTAGAAGATCCTAATTATAGAAATGATATGGGTGCTTATAATTCTAGGAAAAAATCTTCTATATATAAAGATAGTTTTGAGTGCTTAATAATAGATGAAAATGCGGAAGAACAAAATGATGTATGTTCATATTGCTTTGTCTATGTAGATAAAGATTCGAAAACTGCTTTTGTAGAACCAGTAAGTACAAGAGAAAAATATAGACATAAAGATATTGGAACTGCAATGATGCATGGTGTTATGCTAAAATGTAAAGAATTAGGTATTGAAAAATGTTATGTTAATTCTTATGATTGGAGAAGAAAATTTTATAATGCTGCTGGTTTTACCACTGAAGATACAATAGGATTTTGGCATAAAAAAATATAAAAAGGAAGTGATATAATGGGAAAAGTAATAATTGTATGTGGAAAAATTTGTAGTGGAAAGAGCTATTATTCAAAATCAATAAAAGATTCTTTAAATGCAGTTATAATTTCTCCAGATGAAGCAACATTTGAATTAATTAACAATGAACAAGGTGAATTTTATAATGTCTTTTCAGAAAGATTAAATAAATATTTAACAAAAAAAGTAGGAGAAATTGCAAAAGCTGGAGCTAATGTGATTTTTGAAAGAGGACTTTGGACTAAGAAAAGTAGAAAAGAAATAAGAGAATATTATAAGAATAATGGCATTGATTGTGAAATTCATTATATAAGTGTTGATAATGACACTTGGCAAAGAAATATTGCTGAAAGAAATCAGCGAGTACAAGATGGAAATGGCGGTTCAGATTTTTATTTAGATGAGGGATTATTAAAGAAATTAGAATCAAAATGGGAAGAACCAACAGAAGAAGAATATGATGTGATCCATAAGGTATATAGAAATATTTAAGGAGGTAAGATTTATGAAATTATTACTAACATCAGGTGGAATATCAAATAAATCAATTGAAAACGAATTAAAAAGACTAATAAATAAGAAAGATTTTAACAATGTAAAAATGCTATACTGTATTACTGCATCTAATTATGATGGTGGAAATATGAGCGATTGGTTAATTGATGATTTAATTTATTTTAAAAATGCAGGTTTTGAAATAGATATTTGCGATATAAATGGAATCAATAAAGAAAAATTTATTCCTAGATTTGAAAGGGCAGATGTATTCTTTTTTGAAGGAGGGAATACTCAATGGCTAAGAGAGGCAATAAGAAAATCAGGTTTAGAAAAAAATTTAGAGGAATTATTAAAAAATAAAGTATGGATAGGAGCTAGTGCAGGAAGTTGTGTATTATGTCCAACCGTGGTTAATTCGTGTCAAGATTTATTTGATGAAACAATAGATATATTACCAAATGATGGATTGAATTTAGTAGATTTTCAATTTATACCACATTTAAATAGTGAATTTTTCCCTAAAATAAGAATAGAAAATTTAAATAATGCAAGCAAGAGTTTAGAACAAATAGATGGTAAAAAAATGTATATATTAGATGATAACGGAGCAGTAGTAGTTGATAATGAGAAAGTAAAAGTTGTAAGTGAAGGTATATGGTATGAAATAAAGAATTTTTTATAACATCTAGCTATAAGCAATGTATGGATATAGATTTTGAGTTATATGATGATGAAAATACAGAAATATGGATTCCTATATCAAAAGAATAGATATATTAATTGTGCAAGAAAAGTCAAGAAATATTTTTTTAAATATTTTATAATAAATATAAGATATTTGAGAAAGGAAAGTGATTTTATATGAATAGACCAATAACAACTTTATTTATGTTAGAATCATTAGATGGTAAAATTAGTAGTGGAAGTAGCGATAATTTAGACGCAGATAAGGATTTTTATAGAATAGACGGAGTTAAGGAAGGGTTGCACCAATATTATGAACTAGAACAAGAAACGGATATATTTTCTCTAAACACAGGTAGGGTAATGGCTAAGATAGGAGTTAATGAGAAAAAAGAATATCACGAAAAGAGGTGGAACATTAAATGGAATGTTTGTTAGAAATAAATTGATAGATTTTGTAAATATTGTTATAGCTCCAATAATTGTTGGTGGAAAAAATGTTGCAACATTAGTAGATGGAGAATCAATAACAGATGAAAGTGAATTAAACAAATTATTACCTTTGCAATTATTAGAATGTAACAAATTAGAACATTCATATATTGAATTAAAATATAAGGTTTTATAATAAATAATTAAATTATTTTGGAAAATTTTATAAAAATACTTGTCGGAAACCTTCGTAAATTATTAAACATTTACGAAGATTTCCGGCAATAGAAAAGAAAATCTCTCTGTATAAATACTAAGATTATAAATCAAGAGGATTACGTATCTTTAACAGATATAGCTAAAAAGGTAAATGAAGATGAGCCGAGATTTGTAATACAAAACTGGATGAGAAATAAAGATACTATTGACTACTTAGGATTATGGGAAAGTATATATAATCCAAATTTTAACCGTGTGGGATTCGAGGCGGTTGAAAATGAAGCTGGTAGAAACAGGTTTACGATGTCTCCTACGAAATGGATAAATTCTGTAAATTCAATAGGGATGGTTACGAAGGCTGGAAAACATGGTGGTGGAACATATGCTCATTTTGATATAGCAATGGAATTTGCAAGTTGGATAAGCCCAGAATTTAAATTATATATTGTAACTGAATTTAAAAGAATGAAAGAAAAAGAACAAAAAGGTTTCGGTTGGAATTTAAAAAGAACTTTATCAAAAATAAATTATAATATTCATACTGATGCAATAAAAAATAATTTAATACCAAAAGAAGTAACTCGAAATCAAATTAATATGATATATGCTGATGAAGCAGATATTATAAACGTAGCTCTTTTTGGGATGACTGCAAGAGAGTGGAAACAGAAGAATTCGGATAAGCAAGGAAATATTAGAGACTATGCGAATGTGGCAGAGTTAGTATGTTTAGTTAATCTTGAAAATTTGAATTCTGTGTATATAAATGAAGGAATAAGTCCAAAGGATAGATTGGTAAAATTAAACAATATAGCAATACATCAAATGACGTTGTTAACAGAAGATAATAGAATAAAAAAACTAGAAAATATTGCGGATGATAAAAAATTATATTTAGAATAATAAAAATTAAGGAGGAAATATGTCATTACTAGGTTTATATAGTTCAAATGTGAAAAGAAAGAAAGAAGAATTAGCTAGATTGAAAAAAGATAGGGTAAAATATGTAAATGATATTAGTAATGCAAGTCAAAAAATTACAAGACTATCAAGTCAAATGAGAAATACTAAATCTGTATCTACTATAAAGAGCAAAATGAATGAAATTGAAAGGGAAGAAAAAAAGAAAAGTGATGCTGAGAAGAAAGTTGCAGATTATGACAAAAGAATAGCTACTAAAGAAAAGGAATTGTGCAATGAAGAATTAAAATTGCAAAAGGAACAAGATAGAGAAAATAGAAATATAGAAAATACAAGAAATAGAGAAATTGCAAATATAAATAATAAAGTTGAGTATCAAAGATTGAAACAAATAGAGTTAGATAATGAAATAAAGAAATTAAAATCTAGCAAAGAGAAAATAAATATTTTATTTATTGCATCTAATCCAGATATAATTTTTACTGATGAAGATGGAGTTTTAAGAGAACAACAAAAATTAAGTTTAGATAAAGAAGCACGAGATATTGAAGAATCAATACAAAAATTACCAGACAGAGATTCAATTAGTTTTGTTACAAAGTGGGCAACCAGAACTGAAGATTTATTTCAGTATATTAATGAAGTTAATCCAACTATAATTCATTTTACAGGGCATGGGACAGAAGATGGAAAATTAGTTTTTCATGATAAAAATGATAATCCTAAATTTGTTGGAATTGATGCTATTATTCAAATGATTAATGCAATAACTGATGATTTAAGATTAGTAGTATTTAGTAATTGCTTTTCTTCAAGTATTGCAATTCAAGTTTCAGAATATGTAGAAGCAACCATAGGAATGAATACTTCTGTTAGAGAAGATGTAGCAACTTTATTTGCTGCACAATTATATTCATCAATTGGTTTTGGATTTTCATTGGATAAGGCTTTTAAACAGGCAATGGCAAGATTAAGTATAGAAGGGATAGACAAAAAAGATGCAGATATTCCTGAATTATTTGTAAAAGAGGGAATTGATGCGAACGAAATATATCTTGTTAAGAAAAAATAAAGCTGCTGTAAGTAAAATTTATAATAAAAATATATTTTATAGCACGAAAATTTAAAGAAATTCGTGCTATAAGTTTTTATATCACGAAAAATCGAAAAAATCTGTGCTATAAAAATCCATAGGACGAAAAAATCAAAAAAATCGTTCTATAAAAATCTATGGGACGAAAAAATCGAGAAATTTGATCTATAAAAATTTATAAGTCAAAAATATCTAAAAAATTGATTTATAAAATTTTTGAATTAAAATCAAATTATAAAAAATAATAAAGGCAGGAAAGAGATACAGAATGTATCTCCTAAACACATAGAAAAACAAGTTTTCTAAACCTCTGTAAAAGTTAAAATAATACAGAGAAAGCACAGAACAACAAAAATGTGATAAAACACTTGATATAACTAAGCTAAGGCAGAAAGCAAATAATAGAATTATAAATTAAAACATTGTTAGTATTGCAAAATACATTAAATGTATTAAACATACACATAGTGTATTTTATAAATTATATAAAATTATTATTTATGTTCAAAATATAAATTTCAAAAATGTTTCAAAAAACATTCATTGACATATAAAAAACAAGGTGTTATTATCTTAGTATGAAAAATTGAAAGCAAGAGACTAAGTTAGAGAAATCTAGCTTTTTTTCTTGCTTTTTGTTTTTTAAATAAATTAAGAGGAATGTAAAAGAAAAGCTTTTAATATACATTATAAGGAAAGCGGCTTCGCCACATGCGTAAAATTGCTTCGCAATTATTACACGAATATAAGAAGCTTAACCTTGTTGTATAAGGAAAAATCTTATATGTGGTCAAGATAAAAGCTGATTTTTCCTATACAATAAAAAAGGCAAGTGACGTGTATGAAAATTCAAAAATATAAATTTGAGAAAAATGAAATGCTTCAAATATATATTAATAAATCAGAGCAAGAAGATTTAAAAATTATAAAAGAAATTAATGAGTTAAAAAAACATTATTCAAACATAACAATGTTTATTAGTGGAGAAAATGAAACTATAAAAACAATAAAGGAAATGATGAATTACGAAAAAAGTAAAAATAAGAGATAAAAGGATTGTATTTGTCATAAAAAGAAGATAAAATATAGATAATCTAAAAACACAATATTTTTATCTTCGGAAAGGATAAATATATTGAAAGTTGTATGTTACTGTAGGTTAAGTAAAGATGATAACAAAAGTAGATATAGTAGTATAAATAGTCAGATAGAACTAGCAGAAGAATATGCAGACTCTCAAGGCTGGAATATATCTAAATACTATATTGATGATAATGTATCTGGATATATTTCAAATGATGAAAGACCAGAATTTAGTAAAATGCTACAAGATATTGATGATGGAAAAGTAGATATTATTCTAGCAAAAGATTTATCAAGAATCGGTCGTAAAGGTAGCAGAACACTTACATTTATTGATGAACTAAAAGAGAAGAATGTAAATTTAATACTAACTAAGGATACTTTTGGAGAATTTAATTTATTAGAAGGAGATGATGATTTACTAGGGATTTCCACTTGGTTTAATGAAAGATATGTAAAAGAGGTATCAAAAAAGGTAAAAGTTGGTATGCACAAACAGTTAGAAAAAGGAATATTGCTTCAAGGTACAAAATTTGGATATTTAAAAACTGCTAAAAAAGGTGAATTAATAGTTGATGAAAGTGTAAGAGAAACTATAATAACCATATTTGATTTATATGAGCAAGGCTTAGGAATGAGAAAGATTTGCCATAAACTAAATTTTGAATATGACTTTTTAACACCATCACAGGTAATAGAAAGAAATTTAAAAGAAAAAGGGAAAACTTATAAAAAACCAGTCAAAAAATTATGGGATATTTATATGGTAAAAAGAATTTTAAAAGACGAAATCTATATAGGAACACTTATAACACATAAAACAGAAAGAAAAGATATTCATAAACAAGGAAAAAAAGTAAAAAGAGAAAATCAATACATATTTGAAAATCATCATGAGGCGATTATATCAAAAGAACAATTTGAAAGAGTGCAAGAAATGATGAAAAAAAGAGTAAAAAATTCTAGTATTTACACAAAGAAGAAAAGAGACTATATATTTGGTGGATTTTTAAGATGTGGGGAATGCAAACGGTAGTGTTACAGGAGTAGCAAGAGTTAGAAGTCAGCAAGAAGGATATGTCCCTAAAAAATTATATGAATGCGTGGCTTATAGGAAATATGGTAAGTCGAGATGTGTATGTCACAATGTAAGAGAAGATTATTTACTTGCTAATTTTAAAAATTTCTTGATACTATTAAGAGATAATTATATTTCAGAAATAAATAATTTAAAGCTTAACGAATATAAATCTAGCAAAAAGAAAAATCTTGAAGAACAACAAAACAATTTAAAGAATTTGGAGGCAGAATATAAAGTTTTAATCTCACAGAGAATAAAAGAAATAGCAAGTTCTTTAGAAGACAAAAGAGAATTTATAGAAAATACATATAGAAGTTTAGAAGAAGAAAAGTATAAAGAAATAGAAAAGACAAAAAAGAAATTACAAGAGTTGCAAAATGAAGATTTAGAAATAAAGCAAGAAAAAATGAGACAAACAATAGATTATTTTAATCAAATTATAGAATCAGAAGTACCAGATAAAGCAATATTAAATATGCTAATCGATAAAATTTATATTTATCACGACAAATCTGTAAAATTCGAATTAAAAATAGATATAAATAAAATAATATAATAAAGAGTGAAAAAGAGAAGACTAATGCGAAAAAGAATTGAATTTTGACTAGGCACATGAGGTTTAAATTCAAGAGACGTACTTTTGTACGTTGACTGAATTTAAAGCGAAATGTAACGACGTCAAAAACAATTATCTTTCGCATGATAAAAAAGTGGTTCAACTGTGTGAGCATAATCACAACACTATGCAGGAACAGCTTTTGATGTTGGGCAAACTTTATCTGCTTCAGAGAGAACAAGGCTTTGGAATTCTGCTAACAACTCTGGAATTTGGTATTATGTAGAACCAATTAGTCTTACTCCAACATGGGTACATTTTGATAAAAGATTTCGGTAAGCCTGCTTGTTCAACAGGAGGATTTCCAACTTTAAGAAGAGGAAGTTTAAGTAATTATGTATTAATTGCACAAGATGATTTAAATACATTAGGCTTTAGAACAAATGGATTAGATGGAATATTTGGAAGTGGAACACAAAATGCAGTAAGAGAATATCAAAGAACAAGAGGGTTATCTGTAGATGGAATTGTTGGATGTAATACATGGAGGTCACTTCAAGAAGAAGTTGTTGGAAGCGGACCAACTGCTACAACTATAAATTAAATAAGAGTAAAATAAAAAAAGCATATCTATGCTTTTTTTGGTTTCCCTGACTGTAACTTTACTAAATCTGAAGTTAGTGTATTTACAATCTTTCTATGATGTTTATCTAATTTTAAATAATTTTCTAAAAATGTATTATCAACAATTTCTGTAATAGAAGGTGAGTCGTTTTGGATAATGTCATCAAAAAGGAAATCTGGATTTATTCCTAAAGCATTACATAAACTTGTTATAGTTGAAGCACTACCAAAAGCTATTCCTCTTTCTAGTTGACTGATATATCTAGTAGAAAGAGAAGCTTTTTCAGCAAGTTGTTCTTGTGTAAAATCTGATTGGGCTCTAGCAATTTTAATCCTTTTACCAATATTTTTTCTTAAAATTTTTTCACGCTCTTTCATATAACTCCTCCGTAAAACTTATTTAAAAAAAGTATAGCAATTAGAAAATGAAAATAAAACGAACTATTAATAGGAAAATGAAGAAGTAATAATATGATTTATTCATATATGAAATAAAAAAATAAGATACTTAAAAAGAAAAATTTAGAAAAAAATAAAAAAAATTCAAAAAACTATTGCAAAATATAAAAAGTTATATTAAAATTTACTTGAAGTGGAGAAAAGTGGTACAAAGTGGTAGAAAAGTGGAAAGAGGTGAAATTTAATTGCTAATAGGTGAATACGCGCATTCTCTAGATGCAAAAGGAAGACTTATAATGCCTGCAAAACTAAGACAAGATATGGGAGAAAAATTCATCGTAACAAAAGGATTAGATGGATGTTTATTTGCGTTTTCACAAAGTGAGTGGTTAAATTTCGAAACAAAATTAAAAGCATTACCACTATCAGATAAAAATGCCAGAAACTTTGTAAGATTTTTCTTATCAGGAGCAACAGAATGTGAAATAGACAAACAAGGAAGATTCCTAATACCAAATAATTTAAGAATAGCAGCAGAATTGGAAAAAGAAGCAGTAATAATTGGTGTCGGAACAAGACTTGAAATTTGGAATAAAGAAACATGGGAAAAATGTGATGAAAATATTTCAGCTGACGAAATTGCAGAAAATATGACAATGCTTGGTATATAACTTGCAAAAGTTTATATAAATCTTACTTAAGACAAATTTACAAAAGAAAAAATTTCAGAGTACAAAAGATAAAGTTACAAAAGAAAAAAGTACAAAAGAAAAATTGTTTAAAAATACAAGAGATTTTTAAACAACACTTAAGAAAAGTTAAAACAAGTAAAGCACATAAGAAGGAATAGCAGCTGGTAAGTTTTAAATTACCAGCTGTAATCATAATTTAAACTTGTTTCGAGGTGACAAATTGGAATTTAAACATAAACCAGTCTTATTACAAGAATGTATAGAAGGGTTAAAAATAAAACCAGATGGAATATATGTAGATGGAACAATGGGCGGTGCAGGACATAGTTTTGAAATAGTGAAAAGACTAAATGAAAATGGTAGACTAATTGGAATAGACAGAGATGAAGAAGCACTAAAAGCCGCAAAAGAAAAATTAAAAGATTTTTCAAATGTTACATATGTACATGATAACCATGATAATATAAAAGAAATACTAGGAAAATTAAACATAGATAAAGTAGATGGAATTTTGTTAGACTTAGGAGTTTCTTCATATCAATTAGATGAAAGAAAAAGAGGTTTTAGCTACTTAGGTGAAAATGAATTAGATATGAGAATGGATAGAACCCAAACACTCACAGCAAAAGATGTTGTAAATACATATAAAGAAGAAGATTTAGCAAATCTAATTTATGAATATGGAGAAGAAAGATTTTCAAGAAAAATTGCAAAAAATATTTGTGAAGCAAGAAAACAAAAACAGATAGAAACTACAAAAGAGTTGGTAGAAATAATAGAAAAATCAATTCCAAAGTCAAAACAAAATGATGGACATCCAGCAAAAAGAACTTTTCAAGCGATAAGAATAGAAGTAAATAATGAAATTCATCCGTTATATCAAACAATGAAAGATTCAATTGAATGTCTAAAACCAGCAGGAAGACTATGTGTTATTACATTTCATTCTCTAGAAGATAGAGCAGTAAAAAATGCTTTTATAGAAGCAAAAGGAAAATGTACATGTCCACCTGATTTACCATATTGTGTATGTGGGGCTAAATCAGAAGGAAAAATAATTACTAGAAAACCAATAATTGCAAGCAAAGAAGAACAAGAAGAAAATTCTAGAAGTAAAAGTGCAAAACTAAGGATTTTTGAAAAGATACAAGAAAGATAAAGGAAAGGAGGGTAACTTATGGCTAGAGCAAGATATGAAACTGGTACTAGTCCAAGAAAACTAGAACCTGACTATCAAAGAAAACAAAAGAGAAAAAAACCTAGATTAAGAGTTGTAGAAGACTTACCAAGACAAGAAGTAAAAGTTTCAAAAGCACAAAAAGTAAGACAAAGACAACTTACTTTAGTTGTAGCAGGGATATTCTTGCTATTAGTAACTATAAGTTATCGAAATTCCCAAATAAATGAGAAATTCAATGAAGTTCAAGACTTAAAACAACAATTAGCTTCACTAGAAAAAGAAAACGAGCAATTAGAAGTAAGCATAGAAAATAGTTTAAATGCAAATAATATTGAAAAGTTAGCAAAAGAACAATTAGGTATGCAAAAATTAACAAACAAACAAACAGTAAATGTAATTCTACCAAAGAAAGATTATGTTGAACCATCAAAAGAAGAAATAACAATAGAGGATGACGAAAATGAAAATTGGTTTCAAAAATTATTAGATAAATTAAAATAGAAAAAATAGGGACAGACTTGAGACAAAAAAGCTCCGTCCCTATTTTTCTCAATTGGCATAAATAAAAATCTTCCTAATAAAATTAGTTAGGAGGATTTTTTTATGATTTTGGCAAAGCTTTCTAGCAAGAAAAAAATGAGAAATACTATGTTTATTGCATTTTTTCTAATTATTTGTTTAATAGCAAGGATAGGTTACATACAATTTGTAAAAGGTGAAGAACTATCTACTTTGGCATATGAACAACAGACTTTAGATAGAACTATAAATCCAAAAAGAGGAACAATATATGATAGAACAGGAAAAAATGCATTAGCAATAAGTAGTACTGTAGAAACAGTAACAGTAAATCCAGGAAATATTGCAAAAGAAAATAAAGAAAAAGTAGCTAAAAAATTATCAGAAATATTTGAACTAGATTATGATACTGTATATAAAAAAGTAACTAAAAGAAGTTCGATAGAAACAATAGTAAAAAAAGTAGATAAGGATAAAACTGATGAACTAAGGTTATGGATGGAAGAAAACAATATTACATCTGGAATAAATATAGATGAAGATACAAAAAGATATTATCCATATAATAACTTAGCATCACAGGTAATAGGTTTTTGCGGAAGTGATAATCAAGGCTTAGATGGAATAGAGGCAAAATATGAAAATGAATTAAAAGGAACAAAAGGTTCAATACAAAGACATACAGATGCAAAAGGAGGAGAAATAGGAACAGAAGGAGAAAATTACGTTTCAGCAATAGATGGTAATGATTTGGTTTTAACAATAGATTTAACGATTCAATCAATAGTAGAAAAATATTTAGAGGAAGCTTGTATAGACAATAAATGCACAGATGGAGGAAATATTGTTGTCATGGATCCAAATACCGGAGATATATTAGCAATGGCAACATATCCAAGCTATAACTTAAATGAACCATATGAAGCATATACAGATGAATTAAAAGGAATATGGGAAGAAATAGACCAAAGTGAAAAAACAAAAAATTTACAAGCAGTTTGGAGAAATAGAGCTATACAAGATACATATGAACCTGGTTCTGTATTTAAATTAATAACAGCATCAGCGGCACTTGAAGAAGGAATAACAGATACAGATAATGAAGGAGAATTTAACTGTAATGGAGGAATAGAAGTTGCAGGAGTTAGAATTAAATGCTGGAGATATTATAGACCACATGGAAGTGAAAGTTTAAGACAAGGACTTATGAACTCATGTAATCCTGTTTTTATTGGATTGGGGCAAAAAATAGGGGTTACAAAATACTATGAATATTTAGAAAAATTTGGCTTATTAAAACCTACAGGAGTAGACTTACCAGGGGAAGCAACAAGTATATTTTTAGCAAAAGAAAAAGCTGGTCCTGTTGAACTTGCAACAATTAGCTTTGGTCAAAGATTTGAAATAACTCCTTTGCAATTGGTAACTGCAGTATCTTCAATAGCAAATGGTGGAACAAGTGTCACTCCAAGAGTTGTAAAACAAATAATTAATAGTGAAACTAAAGAAGTAACAGATATTCCTGTAAAAACAAATGGAACAGTTATTTCAAAAGAAACTTCAGAAAAAGTACTTAGCATGATGGAATCTGTTGTGTCAGAGGGAACTCGGGAAAAATGCAAAAGTTGCAGGTTATAGGATAGGGGGGAAAACAGGAACATCTGAAGATGGAGTAAATACAAACAAATATGTAACATCATTTTTAGGTGTTGCACCAATAGATAATCCACAAGTTGTAGTTCTAGTTACTTTATATAATCCAACAGGAGAAGGAGGACATCAAGGAGGAGGAGTTGCAGCACCAGTAGGAGGGCAGATATTTAGTGAGATATTGCCATATTTAGAAGTAAACAAAGAAGTATTAGAAGATGATGAAGAAACAGTTGTAAATCAAGTGCAGGTACCAGATATTAGGGGAAAAACATTAGAAGAAGCAAAACAGATTTTAGAGGAGAAGAACTTAGAAATGTATTTAGAAAATGAAGATGTAGATATGGAAAATACTTATGTAAAAAATCAAATTCCGAGTTCTGGTATAACTGTAAATGAACAAAGTAAAGTGGTGGTAGAATATTAGGTTGTGCAAAGTGTTGGGCCTATGTAGATACAATAGAAAAAGAAAGGGATAAAAAGATGCCGATCTCATTTATCCCTTCCGTTTCTTTAGCTACGGGATAATACCCCGTGGCCGAAAAAAGATTTTTTACTGCGAGAGCAGTGTTTCTGAGAAGCTAAAGTTTCCCAGAAATTCTCTACATGAATTGTTTCTGCTTGAATGTTTTCTGTGGTTGGACAACCACCTTCGACACTCAGGAGTGTCATAGGTAAATCCGTCAGTGCTGTATTTCCCGTCAGATGGTATAGGATTATATCCACCTCTGCGGGCAATTTCCTTTAATGCTGTTTCAGCCAGGCCCACTACTTGTGTTATAGTTTCCTCAGAGACCATAACGAATAATAGGTTATCTCTGGTGTCGTGGACTTTGGCGAACAATACTTCGCAGAGAATGTAAAGTTCATCATCTGACAGCTCTTTCAACCGTTCCAAATCTCTCTCATTAAAAAAAATCTCTTTTGGCATAATAAGCCCTCCTTTGCTATTTTATATTAGAAATATATCGTGATTAGAGGAAATAGTCAATTCATATGTGTGATATAAGGGAGAAGAAAGATAAACTGTAAAAACAATCAATCTACATAATATATCTATAAATAATTGAAAAAATTCTAAAAATGTGATAAAATTCATTCGTAATTCATTTTTATGTAATACTAGAAAAGGAGGCAAAAATATGGAAATGGCATTACGGGTAAGTTTCGAAAAAGACGACGAAATAATTTCTAAAATTCTTTCTATTATGGATAAAGTGCAGGAGGCAGAACTTTCTTGTAAAGAAAATGAAATTGTATTTTGTGCAATAGGAGAAGTTTCTGATGATATTATAGAACTTCTTCATTCTCCAAAAAAGAAATCTTTTCAATTTAGATGGAAAAATGAAGAAGGCGATAGAAAAATAGAAACTGTTTCAAATGTACAAAGTACAAAAGGCTCTATACCTGAAAAAGAAAATGAGCCACATAGTGAAAGTTATTTAGAAACAACTATGCAAATGCTTGCCACAGAATCTAGAGGTGATTCTGAGAAAATGGCTATTTTAGTAGTTGATTGGTTAAAACTGCCAAAAGCTGAAGGTGTTACTATTAAAGACGCTATAGTACGTCTTTTAAATGGTAATGGTTTACACGTGGGAAAGTTATTAAAAGACTATAAAGTCAAAAAGAAGCTTTCTGATCGAGTAAAAGAAATTGCTGATTCTTCTATTAGAGAAAATAGAAAGGTGTATGACTTTTTAAGTATAGTTTATAAATCTTTTAAAGATTATAAATTATCAGAGCAAGAAAGAGAGAGAAATTTAGAAATAAAAAGGAGAATGGATGAAAAAAATCTAGAAAGTGGCCTAAAGTCTAAATTAGACTGCTTTCCGGAAATAAAAACTTTTGAGGCCTTTTTAGGGAACTTAAATATTGATAATCCTAAAAAGCAAGTCATAAAAGAAATTTTAACATATATGGGCCTCAAGTCAACTCCTATGGGTAAAGAGATTTTAGAAGTTTCGGAAGGAGCTATATATTCAGAACCCGTCAAGTTAAAAACAATTTTGCCTATTACTTCTATACCGGAAGAAAAATGGGAAGAAGTGAGAAAAGGTTTCTCTGAATTTTTGCAAGACTTCATGAGAAAAAACGGCTATAATGTTTCAATAAGCATTGAAGCATTCTTAGCGAGTATGAAAAAATTTCTAAAAAGTTCCTGAAAATTCGGGAGCTTTTATTATTTATTAAATATTAGTAATGTCGTATCATTAAAAATTGTTTAAGTAATAAATTAAAAAATAAAGAATAAAATTGAATATAAAATTTATGACTAAGGAAGGAAAATATCTTAAAAGAAATAGGTTTTGAGGTTGTAATAGAAAATGAAACAGAAGAATTAGATAAGGGAAATACATATGTTACAGAACAGACTCCAAAACCAGGTATTGTAGTTAGTAACACAAGCAAAATTTATCTAAAATATTAGCTTAAAACCCTATACAAATTGCCAAATTAGTTATATAATGTAAACGATTGTAAATATTACAATTGTAAATTACAAAATAATATTTTTCTAGAAAATGAAAGGATTTGGAAAAAATGAAATTAAAAGAAATGTTAATAGGGCTAGAAGGGCTAAAAGTTAAAGGAGATTTAGATATAGATATAAAAGGAGTAGAAAGTAATTCTAAAAATGTAGAAGAAGGCTTTTTATTTGTTGCAATAAAAGGATTTAAAGTAGATGGTCATAAATTTATAGATTCAGCAATTGAAAATGGTGCAACAGCAATTATTATTGAAGAAGGTTGTGATTTAAAACAAATAAAAAATTTAGACAATATTGTTGTTGTAATGGCAAAAGATACAAGAGAAGCTTTAGCAATTGTATCCAGTAACTTCTATGGTAATCCATCTAGAAAATTTAAATTAATAGGTGTAACAGGAACTAAAGGAAAAACTACAACAACATTTATGATTAAAGAAATTTTGGAAAAAGCAGGGAAAAAAGTTGGATTAATAGGAACTATTGCAACATATATTAATGGTAAAAAATTAGGTGATAGTGATAGAACAACTCCTGAAAGCTTAGAACTTCAAAAACTATTTAGTAAAATGGTAGAAGAAAAAGTAGAAGTAGTAGTTATGGAAGTGTCATCACAAAGCTTAAAATTACATAGAGTAGATGGATGTCATTTTGATATAGTTTTATTTACAAATTTATCAGAAGACCATATAAGTCCAACAGAACACCCAGATATGCAAGATTATTTTAATTCTAAACTAAAATTATTTGAAATGTGTAAAGTAGGAATTGTAAATACAGATGACCTTCATGGTGCTAAAATTCCTAGAATGTTTCCAGATAGTCAAATTACAACATATGGAATAGATAATTTTGCAAATGTTTTAGCAAAAGATATTACAATAACAAATTCATATGTAGATTTTAAAGTTAAACTAACAGATAGAAATGAGAGAGTAAAAACATGTATTCCAGGAAGATTTAGTGTTTATAACTCACTTGCTGCTATTTGTGTTGCACAAAAATTTGGAATTGAACCAGAAGTGATAAAAGAAGCTTTATTGGAAGTTAGAGTTCCAGGAAGGTCTGAACTTGTAAATAATAAACTAGAAATTCCAATAATGATAGATTACGCACATTCACCAGAAAGTTTAGAAAATATCTTACAAGCAGTAAAAAGTTATACAAGAGGAAAAGTAATTTCTGTGTTTGGATGTGGAGGAGATAGAGATTCTGGCAAAAGACCTATTATGGGTGAAATTTCTGGAAGAATAGCAGACTTTACATTTATAACTTCAGATAATCCAAGAACAGAAGACCCAGAAAAAATAGTAGAACAAATTGAAGAAGGAATAAAAAAGACAAAAGGAAAATATAAAGTAATAGTAGATAGAACAGAAGCCATAAAAGAAGCGATTAAAATGGCAACAAAAAGAGATATCATAGTCTTAGCAGGAAAAGGACATGAACCATATCAAGAAATAAATGGAATAAAACATCCTTATGATGAAAGAATTATAGTTAAAGAATTAATTGAAGAAATAGAAAAAGAAAAAAAGAATAAAAAATAGGAAAGGTTGATAAATCGTGAGACTAGAAACATGGGCTTTGTTAATATCATTTGCAATAGCAGTAATTTTAGGAATTATTATAATACCAATATTAAAAAGACTAAAAGTAGGTCAAATAGAAAGAGATGACGGTCCAAAATCCCATCTAAAAAAACAAGGTACGCCAACTATGGGTGGAATCATAATGATTATTGCTATGATTTTAGTAGTAACTGGAATATATATTTTCTTAAGTGTAAATGGACAAAATGAAGTAGCAAATAAGATTTTACCAATATTATTATTAACATTAGGATTTGGACTTATTGGATTTATAGACGATTTTAAGAAATTAGTTTTAAAAAATACAGATGGCTTAAAACCTATGTATAAAATGTTAGGACTTTTAATAATATCTGTAGCTTATGTACTTTATTTAGTATATGGGTTACATTTAGGAACTAAAACTTATATACCAATTTGGAATAATTATATAGAACTACCAATATATTTATATATTCCATTTGCAATAATAGTAATACTTGGAACTACAAATGCTGTAAACTTAACAGATGGAATAGATGGATTGGCATCAAGTGTTAGTGCAATAATAATTACAGCTTTAAGTATTATTGGAATAAAATTAAATGTTCCAGAAATATCTGTATTTGGAAGTTCAGTAATAGGAGCAGTACTTGGATTTTTAATGTTTAATTTACATCCAGCAAAAGTATTTATGGGAGATACTGGTTCATTACTATTAGGACGGAGTTATTTCAGCAATGGCTTTATATTTAAAAATGCCAATATTATTACTAGTAATAGCTCTTGTACCAGTATTAGAAACTTTATCTGTAATTATTCAAGTTGCATATTATAAAAAGACAGGTAAAAGGATATTCAAAATGGCGCCATTACATCACCATTTTGAATTATCTGGATGGAAAGAAAATAAAGTTGTTATTGTATTTAGCTTAGTAACTTTAATTTTATGTGTAATTGGACTAAAGATAATATAAATTAAGGAAGGAAGTAAAAAATGGCGAAAAAGAGAAAAGAAAAAAGTTTTTCAAGTTTCGTAAATAATCCAATCGATTTTACTTTAGTAATAACAATATTGTTATTGTTATCAATTGGATTAGTTATGGTGTTATCTGCAAGCTCGCCTTCAGCCTTAGCAGAAAGTGGAAACAGCTATTCTTATTTTTCAAGACAGCTTATATTTGCAGTGCTTGGAATTATAGCGATGCTTTTTATTTCTAAAATAGATTATAGGTTTTATCAAAAGTTTTATAAACATGCTTGGTGGATTGCACTTATTTTATTAGCGTTAGTTTTAGTTGCAGGAAGAACAGTAAATGGTGCAAAAAGATGGATATATGTAACAGAAACATTATCTATTCAACCATCAGAATTAGTAAAAATATTAATGATTATATTTTATGCAGGGATTTTAACTAAAAATAGAGATTATTTAAAAAATTATGGAAAAGGATTTATAAAACATATATTATTACTTGCACCAATAATAGTGTTATTGCTTTTAGAACCACACTTTAGTGCATCTGTAGTAATTATAGGTATTTGTTCAATTATGATGATTATGGCTGGATGTAAATTTTGGCACTTCCTAGTAACAGGAGGAGTAGTACGGAATCCCAGCAATGATTTTACTTATTATAAAAGAGCCATATAGATTACAAAGAGTAATAACTTTTTTAGATCCTTGGCAAGACGCAACAGGAGATGGATGGCAAGTTATTCAGAGTTTATATGCAATTGGTTCTGGTGGACTATTTGGAGCAGGACTTCGGAGAAAGTAAACAAAAATATTTATACATACCAGAACCACATAATGATTTCATTTTCTCTATTTTAGGAGAAGAACTAGGATTTATTGGCTGTGCAGTAGTATTAATCTTATTTGCTATATTTATATGGAGAGGTGTACTTATTGCTATGAAAGCACCAGATATGTTTGGAAGTTTACTAGCAATAGGAATTACAGCATTAGTAGGAATACAAGTAATTATAAATGTAGCAGTTGTAACATCATCAATGCCAGCAACAGGAATGCCACTACCATTCTTTAGTTATGGAGGAACAGCGCTCTTTATCTTGCTCTGTGCGATGGGAATTCTTTTAAACATTTCAAGAGCAAGTGCGAAAAATTAAAAATAGAATTAGGACGGAAGATAAAAGAAATAGAAATATTCTTCCGTCCTTGCATGATAAAAATGAGGTGATTAAATGAGAGTAATTATTGCAGCAGCAGGGACAGCAGGACATATCAATCCAGGAATTGCAATAGCAAATAAAATAAAAGAAGAGGAAAAAGATTCAGAAATAATTTTTATTGGTACAACTAGAGGATTAGAAAATGACTTAGTACAAAGGGCAGGATATAAACTAAAGACAATAGATGCCTATGGATTAAGTGCTAAATTGTCTATTGAAAATATAAAAAAAATGTATAAAACATTCAAGGGTTTAGGAGAAGCTAAAAAGATAATAAAAGAATTTAAACCAGATATTGTAATAGGAACAGGAGGATATATTTGTGGAGCAACAATAACAGCTGCACATAGTTTGAAAATTCCAACTCTATTACATGAAAGTAATGCTTTTCCAGGTAAAGCTGTAAAGATGCTTGCCAAAAAAACTGATACAATTTTAGTTTCTTTTAAAGATGCAATACCAAGAATAAAAAATGCAAAAAATATAGTATATACAGGAACACCTGTAAAGATAAGAAAAAAAGAATACACAAAAGAAGAAAAAACAAGAATATTAAATGAGTTAGGCTTAAAAGGAACTAAACCAATAGTATTAGTTTTTGGTGGAAGTCAAGGGGCTAAAAAAATTAATGATTCAATAGTAGAAATAATAAAAAACAAGAAAGAAAGAAATTATCAAATGGTTTGGGCAACTGGACCTAAACAATATGATATAATAAAAGAAGAATTAGAAAATTCTGGATTTAATATAAATTATATAGAAAATATGAAAATAATTCCATACATATATAATATGGAAGAAATTATGAATGTTGTAGATATTATAGTATCAAGAAGTGGAGCAATGACAATTACTGAAATATCAAACTTAGGGAAACCTGCTATACTTGTACCACTTCCAAATGTTAGTCATGACCATCAATTATATAATGCAAAAGTATTAGAAAAGATTGATGCGGCCAAAATTATTTTAAATGATGAATTAACAGGAGAAAAATTGAATAAAGAATTAGATGATATTGTCTTAAATGAAGAAAAGATGAAAAAAATGGGAGAAAATGCATTAACTGTTTCAAAGGTAGATGCAGTCGAAGAAATCTATAAAGAAGTTCAAAAATTAGTAAAATAAAGGAAGAGAGAAATGTTTAAAAATGTTCAATACAAGATTATTTTGTTATTTTTCCTAATAGGGATAGTAATAATAGCAGGATTTGGAATATTTTTCTTAAATTCAATAAATATGATTGAAGCCAAAATTGCTTTAGGAGATGTTGCAAATATAGAACACTTTACTTCAATAATGGAAGAATTAAGAACAAACACTAAAATTACTCTTACAATTTGTGGAGTGGCATTTGCAATAGTAGGAGTTTTAGTTTCAATATTTTTATCAAGATTTGTTATTTATCCTATAAATAAATTAATAAAAAGTGCGGAAGAAATAACAGATGAAGATAATTCAAAAAAGAAAAATAGAAAATCAAAAAATAATACATATGATTTAGAAAGTGTATTTGGAATGATGACAACTGAGTTAAAAGAAAAACTAAGTGAAGTATCAACTCAAAAAAATCAAATAGAAACAATTTTGCTACATATGACAGATGGAATTATTGCATTTAATAGACAAGGTGAAATTATTTTAATAAATCCTGCAGCAAAAAAGTTTTTAAGTATAGGACCTGAAGATAATACTTTTGAAGATATATTTGATAAATTTAAATTAGATATAAATATGGAAAAAATAATTTATTTAGAGAGTTGGACATCAACAGAACAAAGAATCCAAGTAGAAGATAAATTTATGAATGTATTTTTTGCACCATTTAAAGATGAAGCAGAAAGACCAAATGGTGTTATTGCGGTAATTCAAGATATAACAGAACATGTAAAATTAGATAATATGCAAAAAGAATTAGTTGCAGATGTATCACATGAGTTAAAAACTCCAATTACTTCTATTATGGGATATGCAGATACATTGTTAGAGGGAGAATATGATAAAGAAACTGAAAAGAAATTCTTAAATGTAATAGCAACAGAAGCAAGAAGAATGGCAAAATTAGTTACAGATTTATTAACACTATCTAGATATGATAATAACAAAAAAAATGTACAAAAAGAATCATTTGATTTAGGTGATTTAGTTAAAAAATGTCAGGACAAGCTGGCAATTGAAATCAAAAAGAAAAATCATAAAGTGAATTGTTTTGTAACAGCAGATGTGCCACCAGTATATGCTGATAAATATGATATTGAAAGAGTGGTATTAAATATCTTAACAAATAGTATAAAATATACTCCAGATGGAGGAGAAATTAAAATATATGTAGGGTTTGTATATAATGATGCATATATAAAAATATTTGACAATGGAATTGGAATTCCAGAAGAAGATTTAAGTAGAATATTTGAAAGATTTTATCGTGTGGACAAGGCTCGTACAAGAGAAATGGGAGGAACAGGACTTGGACTTTCAATTGCAAAAGAAATCTTAGATAAAAATGGTGGAAGTATAGATATAAAAAGTGTAGTTGGACAAGGTACAGAAGTTGTTATTAGAATACCAACAAAGAATAAATAAATCTTGATATTAAATATGATTTTTAGTATAATTATATTGTTTAAATACTAAATACAAAGGAGAGATAAATTTGAATCCAAAATTAAAAGAAGCTTTAGAATGGGTATATTGTATAATCATTGCATTAGTATTAGCAATGCTATTTAGATATTTTATAGGAACACCAACAATAGTAAAACAAGTATCTATGTATCCTACTTTAGTACAAGATGAAAGATTATGGCTTAATAGATGGGGGAGAACAACAAAAACATTGCCTGAAAGGGGAGAAATAATTACTTTTGAAGAACCTGCAAAAATAACTTATACAGAGTCAGAAATAGATCAAAGCAATCCAGTTGCTGAGTATGAGGAAAGAACAGGCTTTAGTTGGTTTGTTCACAATTTCTTAGAAATAGGGAAAAGAAGCTATATAAAAAGAGTAATTGCTCTTCCAGGAGAACATGTAGAAATTAAAGATGGTGGAGTATATATTAATGGAGAAAAATTACAAGAAGACTACTTACAAGATGGAATTGTTACAGATGTAACAGGAGTAGGATTCTCAGATTTTACAGTACCAGAAAACTGTGTTTTTGCAATGGGAGATAACAGAAATCACAGTACAGATTGTAGAAGTTTTGGATGTATTCCATTAGAAAAAATAGAAAGTACAGTAGCAATAAGAATATGGCCATTAAGTAAATGGGGAGAAGTAAAATAATGTTTGAAAATATTTTAGGAAATGACAAAATAAAAGAAGCTTTAAAAAATATTATTATAAATAAAAATGCATCACATAGTTATATGTTTATAGGTGTAGAAGGAATTGGGAAAAAGCTAATTGCTACAGAATTTTCAAAAAGATTATTATGTAATAATGAAAAAATAGATTGTAATAGTTGTAAATCTTGTATAGAATTTGATAGTAAAAATCATCCTGACTTTTTAATAATAGAGCCAGATGGTAATTTGATAAAAATAGAGCAAATAAGAAATATGCAAAAGAAGATACAAGAAAAGCCAATAATATCAAAAAGAAAAATATATATAATAAATGATGCAGACAAAATGACAAAAGAAGCTCAAAACTGCTTGTTAAAGACATTAGAAGAGCCACCAGAATATATTAGTATAATACTAATTGGAAATAATGAAAGTTCATTTTTACCAACAATAAAATCAAGATGTATGATAATACATTTTGAACCACTAAAAAATGCAGAAATAAAAAAATATTTACAAACTGAATTTGGAACAGATAGTATTAATATTCAAGATGATATGTTAGATATTTTTCAAGGAAGTATAGGAAAAGCAATTAAATTAAAAGATAGAGGTGAAGAATATCAATCATATAATAAGATGATACAAAACTTAGATAAAATAGATATAATAGAACTTTTAAATTTGGCAGAACCGTTGTATAAAGCAAAAGAAGAAATATATGAGATTTTAGAATATATAAATGTTTTATTACTAAAAAAAGCAAAATTGAATTATTTATACACAAATTGTATAAATATTGTGGAAAACACTAAAAAAAGGTTGAAACAAAATTCAAATTATGATATGTGTATAGATAATATGTTATTTAACATGTGGGAGGAAATGAATTGAAAAATATAATAGGAGTTAGATTTAAAAAATTAGGAAAAATATATTTCTTTAATCCTAAAAATTTAAAAGTAAGAAAAGGAGATAAAGTAATTGTAGAAACAGCACAAGGCGAAGAATATGGTGACGTTATGATACCAAACCGCCATGTAGAAGATGATAAAATCTTACAACCACTAAAAAAGGTAATAAGAATTGCAAATTATAAAGACCATAAACAATTTGAAGAATGTAGAAGAAAAGAAAAAGAAGCTTTCAAGGTATGTGAAAAAAAGATTAAAGAGCATAAACTTGATATGACTTTAACAGATGTAGAATTTAAATTTGATAACAGTAAAGTTTTATTTTATTTTACAGCAGATGGAAGAATAGACTTTAGAGAATTAGTAAAAGATTTAGCAGCAATATATAAAACCAGAATAGAATTAAGGCAAATAGGAGTAAGAGACCAAGTAAGAAAAATTGGAGGAAATGGAGTATGTGGTAGAGAATTATGCTGTTGCTCTTTCCTAAATAATTTTGAAACAGTATCAATAAAAATGGCAAAAGAACAAAATATTTCGCTAAATCCAGCCAAAATATCAGGAAACTGTGGAAGGTTAATGTGTTGTCTAAAATATGAAAGCGAAGTTTATGAAGAAAAACTAAAAAGACTTCCAAATGTTGGAGCAATAGTAAAAACGGCAGATGGGGAAGGCGAAGTAGATAATGTAGAAATTTTAAAAGAACAAGTAAGAGTAAGAATTAAAGACGGAGAAAGTTATACATATAAAAAATATGCTGTAAATGATATAGAAATAATAAAAGATAATACACAAGAAAAAGTAAATGAAGAAGAAATAGAACATAAAAAAGAATTAGAAGAATTAGAAAAATTAGAAAAAATAGACAAAGAAGAAGCCAAAAACGAAGAAGAATATATTTAAGGAGGTGAATTTAAATGGCATATAAAATTACTGATAAATGTATATCATGTGGAGCATGTGCATCAGAATGCCCAGTTGGATGCATATCACAAGGTGATGACAAATTTGTAATAGATAGTTCAGCTTGCATATCATGTGGTACATGTGGAGGTGTTTGTCCAGTTGGAGCTCCAGAAGAAGAATAAATAATGTAAAAATCAAAAGCTAATTATTGAATTACAATAATTAGCTTTTAACTTTTTACTTAGTCTTCATGATTATACATTTGAGCCAGAAGTAGTCTGGCTTCATGAAACCTCTTGGTGTCTGTTCTTCTTGCTGTGTGTTCGCCACTGGGGAACCTTTTGCAAGTAAAGACGACAAAAGATTCTTTGAAAGTGGAACAAGCAGAGAAAGTTTCAAATCCCCAAGGGATGAAATCATAACTTTCAATGCCTTTGCACCCCTGTAAGAATTTGTTACAAGTGGCGGTAACTGTACATGGACACTCACCGCATAAGTGTTTGTTAGCTATCCCTTCAAGTGATGAAATCTGTGGAAAACGTTCAGGTAACTTTGTGTAATATAATATTTCGTTTTCCTTCAATACAAACCCACATTTATCTTCTAAGCGAAGTTTAGAGAGTTCTTCTTTTGTAACTTCCCGTAAAGGAAATTTCGACTCAACAACATTAGAAGTGGATGCTCGTCTAAGAACTAAAGTATGACCATCCAAGTAAAAAGTTTTAGAGATTGTTGCCATAGTATTCCTCCTCTAGAAATAGAAAAAGACCTATCTCAAGCCTAAAACATCTCTATCTATTATTATACCATAAAACACTAAAAATATCAAATTATGTAAATAAGTAAATTTATATTAAATAATATAAAAAGAACTAAGTTTATATTCTTAGTTCTTTAATGAATAAAAATAATATTATTCTTTATTTGTGATTTCTTCTAAGTCTAATAATTCTTGCCATCTTTCATCAACTAGTTTTTGGAATTCTTCTATCATCCATTCATTTCCAGGTTTAAACATGTGTTTAAATCTCTTTTGTGGTTTTAAGAATTCTTCAATTGGTAATTTTTTAGCTGGTTTGTAGTTTATTTTATATTTTCCATTTACTACTTCATATAATGGCCAGTAGCATGTTTCAACTGCTAATTTATTTATTTGCATTAACATATCTGTTGGATATCCCCAACCTCTAGGACATGGTGCTAAAACATTTAAAAATGCTGGACCTTCAGTATATATTGCTTTTTCAGCTTTTTCATATAAATCTTTAAAGTTCATATATCCAATTGTTTGAGCAACATATGGAATATGATGTCCAACCATGATTTTTGATAAATCTTTTCTAGGTTGTGCTTTTCCGGGAATTACAGATCCTGCAGGTGATGTTGTTGTATCTGCAAATTTTGGTGTTGCAGATGAACGTTGTATACCTGTATTCATATATGCACCATTATCATAGCATACATAAGTAATATCATGTCCACGTTCCATTGCACCTGATAAACTTTGAAGTCCTATATCATAAGTTCCACCATCTCCACCAAATGCGATGAATTTTGTTTCACTATCTTTTGGTAATTTTCCTTGTTTTTTCATTGAATGATAAGCGGATTCTACACCTGATATTGTTGCACCAGCACATTCAAATGCTGTATGAATAAATGAATCAGTCCAAGCAGTATATGGATAGATAAATGTTGAAACTTCCATACATCCAGTTGCACCAGCTACTACTGCATGGTCTTCTGGTTTTAAAGCTCTCATTATCATTCTTGCAGCTGGTGGAGCTCCACAACCAGCACACATTCTATGTCCTGATGTAAATCTTGAAGGATTATTTGCCACTACTTCTTTTAAATTATATGCCATATTATTTTGCCTCCTTTCTTAATCCAAAGTAACGATAAGGATTATCTACTTTTCCTGTTTTTGCGATTTCTAATAAATCATTATATACTTCTTCAATTTCATCTGCTTTTGTATCTCTACCACCAATACCATAAACATAGTTTACAGCAGGCACATGGCAGTTTTCTACATACATTGCTGATGTTACATCTTGGAATAAAGCACCACCTGCAGCATTTAAAGAATCTGCTTTATCTAATATTGCTACAGCTTTTAGATGTGATAAAGCTTTTGCTATTTCTTCTACAGGGAATGGTCTAAATACACGAAGTTTTAAAAGACCTGCTTTAATTCCTTTTTCTCTTAAATTATCTACAACAAATTTTGTTGTTCCTGCAGTTGAGTTCATACAAACAATTGCAACTTCTGCGTCATCTAATTTATATTCTTCAAATAGTCCATATTTTCTACCTGTCATTTTTTCAAAATCTTTTGCTACATCTAAAATAACTTGTTTTGCATTTCTCATAGCATCTGCTTGAGCTGCTTTATGTTCAAATAAGTAACTTTGAACATCTAATGGACCAACTGCTATTGGTTCTTCTTTATTTAATAAATAATGTTCTGGATGATATTCTCCAACGAATTCTTTTACTTTATCATCTTCAACAAGTTCAATGTTTTCAATTGAATGTGAAGTAATAAATCCATCTTGACAAACCATAAGTGGAAGCATTACATCTTTATGTTCTGCAATTCTATGTGCCATTAAAGTATTGTCATATGCTTCTTGGTTGTTTTCTGAAAATAGCATAATCCATCCGCTATCACGTACTCCCATTGCATCTGAATGGTCATTGTGAATATTTAATGGTCCAGATACAGCTCTGTTTACTAAAGATAAAACTATTGGAAGTCTTAAGCTAGATGCAATATATATCATTTCCCACATTAGTGATAAACCATTTGCAGATGTTGCTGTCATTGCTCTTGCTCCTGCAGCTTCAGCTCCAATACAAGCTGACATTGCACTATGTTCACTTTCAACTGCAACGAAATCTGAATCAACTGAACCATTTGCAACAAATGCTGAGAAATATTGAGGAATTTCTGTTGATGGAGTAATTGGATATGCTGCTACAACATCTGGATTTATTTGTCTCATAGCTGTTGCTGCTGCTTCATTACCACTTAATCTTTCTCTAATTCCCATAATTAGTCATCCTCCTTTCTCATTTCAATTGCTCCAAATGGGCATACTTTAGCACAAATGCCACATCCTTTACAATAGTCATAATTAAAATCTTTTCTTTGAAGTGTTTCTTTATCTACTGGAATAGCATCATCTGGACAAACTGGGAAACATAGACCACATTGTTTACATTTGTCACTTAAAAATACTGGTTTTACACTTCTCCAGTCACCTGTTTTAAATTCTCTTGCATTTCCTGATTCATATATTGTTCCACCAGGTGCCATTTTCTCCATAGGAGTATTTGGATTTATATCTGTCATATCTTTTTTACCTCCTTTAATGCCATTTCTAAGGCTTTCATATTACCATCTATAACTTCTGGTTTTTTAGCAAATTTATGTTTAAAAGAACCTTTCATATCTTTTATTAATTCTTCATCTGTCATAATTTTTGCTACTTTTATAATAGCTGCAAGCATAGGAGTATTAGGGAAATATTTTCCTAAAGCTTCTTCAGATATTTTTCTTGCATCTATAGTATAGATATCTCCTTTATAGCCTTTTAAAACTTTTCTTAAATAATCTTCTGACTTTGTAGTATTAATAACAATTGCTCCTGTTTCTTTAAGTCCAGCAGTTACATCTACTGATTCTAAAAGAGTATCATCAACAACTACAACATAATCAGGATAATATATATTGCTATGAATTCTAATTGGTGTATCACTTATTCTGTTATATGCAGTTAGAGGAGCTCCCATTCTTTCAGGACCATATTCAGGGAAACCTTGAATATATTTACCTGTGTTAAATGCGGCATCTGCTAAAAGTAGTGATGCTGTTTTTGCACCTTGTCCACCTCTACCATGCCATCTAATTTCTATCATGCCATCCATGTATTTTGCCTCCTTTAAATTAATTTTAAAATGAATTTTGATATTTCATTTTACAGTCACAGTATATGCCTATTTTACCTTATTGTCAAGAGAATTTGTTATACAGATAAGTCAAAAAATTTAAGTTTTTATATTGTAAAAAAAGTTTATGTATGATATATAAAAAATATATATGAAAAAGTACAAAAAAGAAAAGTATTAAAGGGGATAGATACAAATGAAAAACGAAGAAAATAAAGAAGAAGTAAAAACAAATCCAGGTTCAAGATATAGAAAAGTAGAAAATAAAAAACATAAAACAGGAATTACTATTAAAAGATTTATATTAATTGTACTTTTGGTCATTTTAATATTAGGATTAATAATAGCATTTAGATGGAAAATATTATCTAATATTCAAGAAAATTATAATAAAACTACTTTATTAGATAATTGGTATTATTATTCAGAAACAGATTCTACAATAATGAAAGTATATAGAAAAGGTAGTATTTGGAAGATGAATACTAGGCAAAAAAATGGAGATGGAAATTTAACATTTTGGAAAGATATAAGTACAGGTGAGGCATATATTTTTTATGAAGACCCAATAAAAAAATATACAGAAGATAAAGGCGGAATGGTAATGGATTTGCCTAGTTCAGGAATATATACACAAGAAGAAAGAACAAGAGTCCTAATGTCCGCAACTCCAACATTATGGATAGGAACAGCAAATTACAATGGAATAGATAGTTATATAATAGAAATTGGCGGACATAGGGAGTATATAGACAAACAAACAGGGTTACTTTTAGCAACTTTTGAAGATAATATGCCAGTAAGAGTGGTAGAATATGAAATAGGTTCAGTATTTGATAGTGATGTCGAAAAGCCAGATGTGTCAGAATATGAATATTTAGAACAATAAATATTTTTTAAAAAGAAAATCAGTAGCTAAAACTACTGATTTTTTGCATAATTTTCATATATACCCCTATATTGACAAATACCCCATAAGGGTATAAAATTTAAACGGTGGTGAATATGAAAGAGATGAAAGAAAAGTGTTGTAAAAAAGAAAATGGAAAAAAAGTAACTAAAAGAAGTGCTGAAACAAAAAAGCAATTGACAAATAGATTAAACAGAATAGAAGGCCAAATTAGAGGAATAAAGAAAATGATAGATGAAGATAGATATTGTAATGATGTTTTAATTCAGCTATCAGCAGTAGAGGCATCTATTAAAAGTTTATCAAATAATATATTAGAAACACATCTATATACTTGTATTTCAGAAGATATAGAAAAAGGAAATATCGAAGTTGTAGATGAACTTGTAAGTTTGTTTAAAAGATTTAATAAATCTTAAAATATAATTTATATAAGAAAGGATGATTAATTATGAAAGAATTAATTTTAAATGTAGAAGGAATGATGTGTGAAGGTTGTGAAAATAGAATAAAAAACGCAGTAGGTTTAATAGATGGAGTGGTTGATATCGCACCAAACCACAAAACTGGAATAGTAAAAGTAATTGTAAGAGAAAATGTAACAGAAAGTATGGTAAAAGAAAAAATAGAAGATATTGGTTTTTCTGTAAAAGAATAAAAGGAGAAATTTAAATAATGAAAAAAATTGTTTTAAATATTGAAGGAATGACATGTAGTGCCTGTTCAAATGGATTAGAAAAATATTTAAAAAAGCAAGATGGAGTAATAGATGCATCAGTTAATTTAGTTATGGCAACAGCCATGATTGAATATGAAGAATTTTTAACAGTGGAAGATTTAGAAAGATTTGTAAAAGAAGCAGGTTTCAAAAGCTTAGGAGAAAAACAAGAGGAAAAAAAGAATAATGATTTAAAAATGTTAATAATATTTGCAATACTTGGAATTATTCTTATGTATGTTTCAATGGGGCATATGATAGGGCTTCCTGTTCCAGATATATTAAATATGGAAAAAAATCCAATAGTATATATAATAATTCAAATTATTATTTCATTTTCATTTTTCATTTATGGATTTGATATTATTAAAAATGGAATCAAAAATATAATTCACAAAATGCCTAATATGGATTCATTAGTAGGTATTGGTGTAATTGTAAATTTTCTATATAGCTTATATAACGCAATTTTAGTATTTATGGGAGATACAAGTATGATTCATCATTTATATTTTGAATCATCTGCAATTATCATCTTATTTGTAAAATTAGGAAGGTATATTGATAAGAAAAATAAAGTAAAAGCAGTAGATACAATTAAAAATTTAGTAACAATTACGCCTAAATCTGGAACAATATTAAAAAATGGAGAAGAAAAAGTAGTTACAATAAATGAAATAAAAGTAGGAGATACAGTTATTTGCAAGCCTGGAGAAAAAATAGCTGTTGATGGTAAAGTTATAAAAGGAAAAACTCATACTGATGAATCATTTTTAACAGGAGAAAGTAAGCCAGTAAGTAAAGAAACAGGAAGTAAGGTTCTTGCCGGAAGTATTAATTATGATGGATATATAGAATATGAAGCAGAAAAAATAGGAAGAGATTCTAGTATATCAAATATAGTAAAATTAGTTGTAGAAGCAACAAATACTAAAGCTCCAATTGCAAGACTTGCGGATAAAATAAGTGGGAAATTTGTACCAGCAATTTTTGCTATCTCAATACTTGCTTTAATAATAAACTCGATAGTTACAGGAAACTTAGAAAAAGCAATGATAGCATTAGTATCTGTCCTAGTTGTTGCATGTCCTTGTGCACTAGGCTTAGCAACACCACTTGCAATGGTAGTATCAATAGGAAGAGCAAGTAAACTTGGAATTTTAGTAAAATCTAGTGAAAGTTTAGAAACGGTAAATAAAATAGATACAATAGTTTTTGATAAAACAGGAACATTAACAAAAGGAAAAATGACAATAGTAGATGGAAAATATGATGATGAAACTTTAAAAATATTGCAAAGTTTAGAAGCAAATTCAAGTCATCCTATAGCTAAAAGTATAGTAGCTTTAGCAAATGAAAAATATGATGTTACTAACTTTGAAGATGTAGCAGGAAAAGGAATAAAAGGTGAGATTGAAAATAAGACATATTATGCAGGAAACAGCAAATTTGTAGAAGAAATGAATGTGAAAAATAAATTTAAATCTTTTGAAGAGGAATATTCTAAAAAAGGTGAAAGTATAGTATATTTATTTACAGAAAATGAAGTTCTTGCAATTTTTGGCTTAGCAGATGAAATAAAGAAAGAGTCAAAAATGTTAGTTAGAAAATTAAAAGAAGAAAATAAAAGAGTAATAATGCTAACAGGAGATAATAAAGTAACAGCAAATGCAATTGCAAAAGAACTTGGAATAGAAGAAGTAATTAGTAATGTAACACCAAAACAAAAGAAAGAAGAAATAGAAAAATTAAATAAAAGCAATTCATGTTTAATGGTAGGAGATGGAGTAAATGATAGTCCAGCTCTAAAGAGTGCAACAATAGGTGTTAGTGTTCAAAATGGAACTGATATAAGTCAAGACTCAGCAGATATAATACTATTAAAAGATGATATAAATATATTAATAGATCTAATTCATGTAGGAAAGAAAACAATAAAAGTTATAAAAGAAAATCTATTTTGGGCATTGTTCTATAATATCTTAATGATACCACTTGCAATGGGAATATTTAAAATCTCTTTAAATCCAATGATTGCAAGTTTGGCAATGACACTTAGTAGTTTAACTGTTGTATTAAACAGTTTAAGATTAAGATATTAAAAACAAAAAAATGGGTAAGTTTAAAAGCTTACTCATTTTCATTTTATTCAATTGGAATTTGTTTCTTTTCTGGAAGTTCTTTTCTTTCTTCTTTTTTAGGAACTTCAATTTTTAAAGTACCGTTTTTGAAAGATGCTTTTATATCTTCTTCTTTAATGTTGTCTCCAACATAGAAGCTTCTTGAACATTCTCCAACAAATCTTTCTTTTCTTACATATTTTCCTTCTTCTTTTTCATCTTTGTTTTGACTTGTTTTTGCTGAAATCATTAAATAACCATCATTAATTTCAAGAGATATATTTTCTTTTTCATATCCAGGTAAATCCATTTCTATAATGTATTTATCTTTTTTCTCCTTTATGTCAGTTTTCATAAGTTTGCTTTCTCTTTCTCCTGAAAAGAATGGGTCATCTAAAAACATTCTGTCAAATAAATCAAAATCATTTCTCCTTCTTGGTAACATCATCATAATAATCAACTCCTTTAAAAATATATTTTATGTGTTGACTAGAATTTGTTAGCACATATCAAAGGGATTTTTCCTTCTGACAAGTATATTATACACCTGCTTTTATCAAAGTCAATACGAGAGTGCTAAAATTCACAAAGAATTCACATTAATAAAATATATTGCTAAAAATACTAAAAAAGGGTATAATACATGAAGAAAAGTAAAAAAGAGAAAGGAAGGAAAAATAATGCAAATTTCAAAAGATATAACAAATATTGGAGCAAATGATAGAGAACTAAAACTATTTGAAAGTCAATACGTATTAGAAAAAGGAATGTCATATAATTCATATCTAATAAAAGACGAAAAAAATGCAGTATTAGATACAATTGATGAAAGAGTAACAGGAATATGGCTTGAAAACTTAGAAAAAGCCTTAGATGGAGAAGAAGTAGATTACTTAGTTATTTCCCATTTAGAACCAGACCATGCATATAATATTGGAATACTTGCAAACAAATATCCAAATATGAAAATTGTAGCAAACCAAATTACATTTAATATGCTTCCAAACTTTTTTAAAATAGATAATTTATCAGAAAGAAAAGTTGTTGTAATGGAGGGAGATGTATTAGATTTAGGAAAACATAAACTACAATTTATAATGGCACCTATGGTACATTGGCCAGAAGTTATGATGGAATATGAACAAACAGAAAAAATATTATTCTCAGCAGATGCATTTGGAAAATTTGGTACAACAGATGCTGATGAAGATTGGGATTGTGAAGCAAGAAGATATTACTTTGGAATAGTTGGAAAATATGGAGCTCAAGTTCAAAATGTATTAAAAAAAGCAAGTACTTTAGATATAAAAACTATTTGCCCATTACATGGCCCTGTATTAACTGAAAATTTAAGTCATTATATAGAAAAATATGAAATTTGGAGTAGTTACAAACCAGAAGATGATGGAGTAATGATTGCTTGTGCTTCAATTCATGGAAACACAATGAATGCTGCAAGAAGATTAGAAGAAATCTTAAAAGAGAACAACGCAAAAAAAGTAGTATTAACAGATTTAGCAAGAGAAGATTGGGCAGAAGCAGTAGAAGATGCATTTAGATATGATAAATTAATTGTAATGTCATCTAGCTATAACTTAGGAGTATTTCCACCAATGGAACATTTCTTACATCACTTAAAAGATAGAAACTATCAAAATAGAAAAGTAGGAATAATAGAAAATGGTTCTTGGGCTCCAAGTGCTGGAAAATGTATGAAAAATATATTGCAAGAAATGAAAGATATTGATATAATAGGAGATACTATTACAATAAAATCAAGAATGACAGATAAAAATGAACAAGAATTTAAGATTTTAGCAAAAGAGATTTTAAAATAGGGGGGTGAAAGGTATGAAATATAGATGTACAGTATGTGGATATATTTATGATGAAGAAAAAGAAGGAACAAAATTTGCTGACTTACCAGAAGATTGGACATGCCCATTATGTGGAGTTGGAAAAGAAATGTTTGAAAAAGTAGAAGAATAATATCCAATATATTAAAATAGGACTGCATCTAAAAATTAGCAGTCCTATTTCTTCTCTTCTTCATCATCTTTTTTATCTTTTTTCTTTTTATGTTCTTTTGGAACAACAATATGTTCAGGTTTTTCATCAGAAGATTTAGGTGTTCCTGCATTTAAATGGTCATAAGCAGGAGAAATATCTAGATTTGAACCATCTCCATTTACAATTTCTAATTTTTTCTTTTCCTCCATAATATACCTCCGAAATCTTTAATCTAACTAAATATTAACACATAAAAATTAAATGTGCAAGAAAATAAAAAGATATATAAAAACCACCTATAACTATTTTTTAAATAATAGTTAAGGGTGGTTTAGATATAATTAAAGAAGTTAAACAATAAATTTTTTAATCTCTTTTTCTGATAATCCGGTTATTCTAGAAATCATATTTATAGGCAAATTTTCTTTTAGCATAGATTTAATAATTTTTTCTTTTTCTGATTTTTCTCCTTCAAGTATTCCATCAGATTTTGCTTTCTCATAAACTTTAAATCTTTCAATTCTTCTAACTCATAATTTAAAAGACCAATTGTGATAGTTTTTTTAAGATTAGAATAATTATCACCACGGGAAAGTTGTTTAGAAATTAATTGACAAGAAGAATAAAGTAATCTAGGGATAGTATTGAAATAATCAACTAGTTGAAGTTCAATATGAATTAAACTTTTATCAGAAGATTCGGCTAAAAGGTAAAGCCTACCAATTTAATTTTATTTTTATCAGAAAAAAGACTTTGAAAAACGACATCATATTTTGGCTTTAGTAAAATAGTATTATTTGCACTTAACACCTCCTTTGATTAAAAAATGATATAGTATTTAAAAAATATAGAGTAAAAAATGAGTGCTTTCTATTCGAAAGCAAAATAAATATAACATAAAATACATAATTTGTAAATAATAAAGTTTTGACAATATTCGACTTTTTTTACACAAAAAGATATAATTAAGATTCCTTAAGAATATTGACATATCTAGTATTTCGTGGGATAATATAACCGTTAAATAAAAATAAGAAAGGTAAAAAATAATGGATATAGATAAAATAAAAGGAGTAATTGAAGCAATACTTTTTGCAGCTGGAAGAGAAGTAACTAAAAATGAATTAGTTTTAGCATTAGAGATTTCAGAAGATGATTTAGAAAAGATAATTTCTAGTATGCAAGAAGAATATAAAACTGAAAATAGAGGAATAGAAATAATAAAACTTAATGATTCATATCAATTATGTACAAAAAAAGACTTATACCAATATATATATCCTGTTCTAGATAAAAGAAGTAAACCAAATTTGTCTGGAGCAGCATTAGAAACTCTTGCAATTATTGCATATAACCCTAGAATAACAAGAGCGGAGATAGAAGATATAAGAGGAGTTTCAGCAGATGCTTGCGTATATAAACTTTTGGAATATGGTTTAATAGAAGAAGCAGGAAAATTAGACTTGCCAGGAAAACCTATGTCATATAAAACAACAAATGAATTTCTAAAAATGTTTGGATATAGTTCTTTAGATGATTTACCAGAACTTCCAAGATATAAAGTAGATGAAAACAAACAAATTGTAATAGATGAATTAGAGGGAGCAAATCCCGAAAGGGAAGAGGAGAAAATAGATAAAAACGGAAATGAAGAAAATAATAATTAGAAAGAAGGATTAATATGAAATTATCATTAACAGGAATGGGAACAACAAAATTAAACAATATAGATGAAATGTATCCAGGACAAAGTATATTACTTCAAACTGGGCAATTAGTTCAATATGGAGCAGGTCTTTTTGGATATGGTACAATACCACTTTTAGTAAGAAGAAATATAGAAAAAATAGTAGTAGATACTTTAAATAAATATGGTTGTATAGAAGTTTTACTTCCAACACTTCAACCAGATACAATATGGAAAAATTCTGGAAGATATGACCACTATGTAAATGATGGAACAATGCTAATTACTGAGTCAAACAAAGGAACATTTTGTTTAGCACCAACGGGTGAAGAAGCAATGTTAGAATTTGCAAGAGAAAAACTAAAATCATATAAAAATTTACCAGTAACATATTATCAAATAGGTGAAAAATTTAGAAATGAAATAAGAACAAGAGGATATTTACTTCGTGGAAAAGCTTTTCCAATGCTTGATGCATATAGTTTTGATGAAAATGAGGAAGGAATGGCAAAATCTTATGAAAATGTAAGAAAAGCATTTTTAGAAATCTTCCAAAAAATAGGTTTAGATGTAATTCCAATTGTTGCAGATAACGGAGCAATGGGAGGAAAAAAATCAGAAGAATTTATGCTAATTTCAGACCAAGGTGAAGATAAAATCCTATATGATGAAAAAACAAAAATAGGTTTAAATACTGAAATTTTAGAAAGAGAAGATTATAAAGAATATTTAAAAGAAGAATATGGAATAGAAGATATTTCAAACTTTAAAGAAATAAGAACAATGGAATTAGGACATATCTTCCAATTAGGAACAAGATATTCTGAAATAATGAATGGAAAATTTACAAATCAAGAAGGAAAAGAATCTCTTTACTACATGGGATGTTATGGAATTGGTGTAAGTAGAACATTAGCAGCTTTATATGAAAAATGTTTGATAAATGATGAAAAATGGGGACCATGTGGTTTTTCTATACCAGAAACAGTTGCACCATTTAAAGTTCAAATAGTTCCAAAGATGGAGAATGAAGAAAAAGTAGAATTTGCAAATAATCTTTATGAAACTCTAAATAAAAATGGAATAAAAGCAATCTTAGATGATAGAGAAAAAGTTACAATAGGAGCTAAAATGAAAGATTGTAAAGTTTTAGGAACACCATATTTAGTAGTTATTGGAGATAGACAAGAAGGAGAAAAAGTAGAATTAGAAGAAATAAAAACAGGTAAAAAAGAAGAAGTAACAATAGATGAATTAATAGAAAAATTAAAATAATAGAAAATTAGCAATGTGAAATAAAGCTCATATTGCTAATTTTAATTTTTACTTAAGAAAACTTTCACAAAAGAAACACATAAGTAATGTATTTTGATAACAATATATGGATAATATATAGCATATACTAAGAAGGAAATACATATAAAAACAAAATTAAGGAGTTGAATGTGTATGAAAATAAAAATGAAGGAAAAAACAGATTTAGTTGACCTGAAAAATTTCTTAGATTATAGTGAAACTGTGACAGAAGATGATGATACTTTTCAGAAATTAATGTTTGTTTATAAAATGGCAATTAAAGAATTAAATACAAAAATAGAAATATTTAAAGAAGAATCAAAACTTTTCTATGATTATGATTTAATAGACCATATAAATACAAGAATAAAAGAACCAGACAGTATAATCAAAAAAATGAAAAAGAAAAACTTAGAATTAGATTATAAAGAAATGATAAATAATATTAATGACATAGCAGGTATAAGAGTAATATGTCCATTACAAAGTGATATATATACTATAAAAAACTTAATTCAAAATATACCTGGAATAGAAACAGTAAAAGAAAAAGATTATATAGTAAATCCAAAGGAAAGCGGATATACTGCATATCATTTAATTGTTAGAGTTCCTGTTATGTTATCACAAGAGTTAATCTATGTTAAAGTAGAAGTTCAAATAAGAACTATGGCAATGGACTTTTGGTCTAGTCTAGAACATAAAATGAAATATAAACCAAAAGAAGAACCAACAAAAAAACAAGCAAAAGAGTGGATAAATTGTGCAAAAACTATAAATAAGTTAGATACTAAAATGATGTTATTAAATTCTTAAGTTAAAAATCTTGACAAGATAAAAGAATAAATGATATAACTAAAACATAAGAAATCAAAAGAAAAAAGAAAGAATAAGGAGAAAATCAATGAAAGACAAAGTGGCCGTAAGCCTTGTGGGAGTACACACACACACACACACACATTATGTTTAGTAAACAATAAAAGGCTCGTAAGAAAAGCAGGAAAACACGAAGAATTAAATAAAATAAAGATATATAAACAGGAAAAGAACCTATTAAAAAGATAGGTTTTTCTTCCTGTTTTTTTGCGTTTTAAAATAAAAAATTCTAAGGAGGAAGAAAATGTCAAGATTTTTAAAAAAAGGAAAAAGAAAACAAGAAAGAGGGATAACTTTAATAGCATTAATAACAACAATAATAGTTTTGTTAATTTTAGCAGGAATAACAATAGGAGCAATAACAGGAAGTAATGGAATAATTGGTCAAGCACAAAGTGCAAAAGAAGAAACAGAAATATCACAAGAAAAAGAAATAATAGATATATCAACAGTAGAGGCAATGGGAAAAAACAATAGAGGAAATT
>OCPV01000169.1_pt1 | contig 70753 bp, 77 predicted proteins | sample 1538511 | NCBI WGS metagenome assembly OCPV01 (sample SAMN04571704, study PRJEB22368) | human gut metagenome | biome: human gut; material: stool | host: Homo sapiens | place: Luxembourg | collected 2012-08-30 | reverse complement strand
TGCCTGCGGAGCAACGGAAAAGCGCGGCAGTGTTGATAAAGGTGACACCATAACAGACTCTATGGATATAGAAAAACGTAGAGGAATTACTATTCGGGCTTCTACGACATCTATTGTTTGGAATGGTGTGAAATGCAATATCATTGACACTCCGGGACACATGGATTTTATTGCAGAGGTGGAGCGGACATTCAAAATGCTTGATGGAGCAGTCCTCATATTATCGGCAAAGGAAGGCATACAAGCACAAACAAAGTTGCTGTTCAAGACTTTGCAAAAACTGCAAATCCCGACAATTATATTTATCAATAAGATTGATCGTGCCGGCGTAAATCTTGAGCGTTTATATCTGGACATAAAAACAAATCTGTCGCAAGACGTCTTGTTTATGCAAACGGTTGTCGATGGAGTCGTTTACCCGATTTGCACCCCAACAGATATAAGGGCAGAACACAAAGAATTTGTATGCAACCATGACGACGATATATTAGAACTATATTTGGCGGATAAAGAAATCTTACCGGCAGATTATTGGAATGCGATAATCGCTCTTGTGGCAAAAGCCAAAGCCTATCCGGTCTTGCATGGATCAGCAATGTGCAATATTGGCATCAATGAGTTGTTAGACGCCATCATTTCTTTTATATTTCCTCCGGCATCAGTCCCCAATAGACTTTCAGCTTATCTTTATAAAATAGAACATGACCCCAAAGGGCATAAAAGAAGTTTTCTAAAAATTATTGACGGAAGGCTGAGACTTCGAACCGTTATAAAAGTCAATGATTCTGAAAAATTCATCAAGATTAAAAATCTAAAAACCATTTATCAGGGCAAAGAGATAAATGTTGATGAAGTGGTTGCTAATGATATCGCAATTATAGAAGATATAGAAGAATTAAGAATCGGAGATTATTTAGGTGTTAAACCTTGTCTGATTCAAGGATTATCTCATCAGCATCCCGCCCTCAAATCTTCTGTCCGACCAGACAAGCCCGAAGAGAGAAGCAAGTTGATATCCGCTCTAAATGTATTGTTTATTGAAGACCCGTCTCTGTCCTTTTCCATAAATTCATATAGTGATGAATTGGAAATCTCGTTATATGGTTTAACCCAAAAAGAAATCATACAAACATTGCTGGAAGAACGATTCTCCGTAAAGACCCATTTTGATGAAATCAAGACTATCTACAAAGAACGACCTAAAAAGAAGGTGAATAAGATTATCCATATCGAAGTCCCTCCCAACCCTTACTGGGCCTCAATAGGACTGACTCTGGAACCTTTACCGATAGGGTCAGGGGTGCAAATCGAAAGTGAAATCTCCTTTGGTTATCTGAACCATTCTTTTCAAAATGCCGTTTTTGAAGGAATCCGTATGTCTTGCCAATCGGGATTGCATGGATGGGAAGTGACGGATTTGAAAGTAACCTTTACTTATGCCCTTTATTATAGTCCGATAAGTACCCCTGCCGATTTTAGACAATTGTCTCCTTATGTCTTCAGGTTGGCTTTGCAACAATCAGGAGTGGATATTCTCGAACCGATGCTCTATTTTGAGTTACAGATACCACAAGTAGCAAGTTCCAAAGCTATTACAGATCTGCAAAAAATGATGTCTGAGATTAAAGGTATCAGTTGTAATAATGAGTGGTGTCTTATTGAAGGGAAAGTTCCATTAAATACAAGTAAAGACTATGCCTCAGAAGTAAGTTCATACACTAAAGGCTTAGGCACTTTTATGGTTAAGCCGTGTGGGTATCAAATAACAAAAGGCGGTTATTCTGATAATACCCGTATGGAAGAAAAGGATAAACTTTTATTCATGTTTGAAAAATCAGTATCATCAAAATAATGGAACGATCCAGGAATTTCTATAAGACAATACGGTTGGGGTATATACTTATCTCCGTTCTTATCGGATGTATAGCATATAATAGCTTCTATGAATGGCAGGAGATAGAAGCATTAGAACTTGACAATCTGCACTATATCAGAGATTAAAGACTCGTTTGTTTGATAATAATTATGTTTTCGAGCACAACTTGTGAAAATTTCCATATTCCAATAGCATACTATTCTGGATTTTTTCATATTTTTACATCGGAAATCCGTTTCTTCATAAGAAACAGATAATTTTGTCTGACAATCATTCCCCCTTACAGATCCTTAATAATCAGTTCGTTTGCCCGGTCGATAGTGGACGTGTCAATCGAAGCCAGATATATCTGCGTGGTGGCTATGGAATCATGCCCGAGCGCATCCGAAATGACATTGACAGGTATATTCTTCGATTTGGCAATGGTCGCCCAAGCATGGCGGCTGACATACGTCGTGAGCGGTATCGGCAGTTTAACCATGCCGGCTATGGTTTTGAGGGATTTGTTTACGCGCCGCAATGCCGTTTCATACTGCCTGCGTTCATCACAGTGGGGACGGGTTATAATAGGAAGCAAGTAAGGGGAATCATTGCTTGAATAACGGTCAACCAGTTCTTTGATTGGTTTTATGATTTTGATGTGAAGCACTTGGTTCGTCTTATGCCGCCGGTAAGTCAGTATGCCGCTCTGAATGTCCGACTTCTTCAGGAACGCCGCGTCAATGAATGACATTCCCCTGCAAAGGAAAAGAAAAAGGAAGAGGTTGCGGGCAAATTCAAGATTGGGTTTTAGCGAGAGGTCAAGGTCTCTGATCCGTTTGATGTCACTGATTGATATGGCTCGTTTGCGAGTCTTCTCCACTCCGGTAAACACCGTGCGGAAAGGATTCCGGTCTATGGTCAGTTCTTGCTCCACGGCACGGTTATAGACTGCGCGGAGAATACGCATATAAAAGGAAATGGAATTGGGTACGACTCCCAACGAAGCCAAATATGCCTGATAATCCTCCATGAGTATGTGGTCTATTGCTTCCATCTGGATGTCCTCGTTATTACGGAACCGCTTGAAACTGCCGAGCGCGGCACTATAATTCTTGGCGGTACCGGAGTGATTCAACTGCCGTAACCGTTCGATGACACCCTCCATAAAAACAAAAAGGGTGTTCTCTTTTCCGGTACGCCGGAACTTTTCTACCACATCATCCGATGAATAATTACGGCTTAGGTTCTCGAACCGTTCTATGATTGCCGACAATCGTTCCATGTCCGAACGTAACTTCCGGGTTATCGACTGCACGATAGCTGCACGCCTGTCATTGCCTGCCGCTATCGGTTCGGAACACTTTTCGTCCCATTCGCGTGGGAACACTTTGTAACTGGTAGTGATCTGTCTGGCAATACGGCGGTGAGTTACCAGATAGACGATAGTGCCCGGACGGTCTTTGACCGTCGAGGGGCGGAATTTTGCTTTTACTGTCGTAGTCATACTTATATTGTTTAAATTGATAATGTACCATAGTCAGCGTTTTAACTTGTGGTATGTAAAAATGGTCAGCGCAACGCAGACGACAAAAAAGCCTGCCGTATAACCGAGCACTTTCCACAGCATGAGGCTGTGTATAAACTTGGCATTGGCCATGCAGATACAGGCGAAAGCCGCCAAAAGAGAAACAATCACCTCTATCATGCACCAGAAGGCGGTGGCGGAAATCACCACGCGGTCCCGCATCGAAAGGCGTTCGAGCAGTCTGGCGCTCTCCTTGTCGATCCTTTCGGCCATCTTCCGGCAAACCGCCTCACCTTCCTGCTCAAGCGTCCGCCGGGCTTCCTCGCTAATGGTAATTTTATTCGCTTCGCGCAGGGAAGAGACCGCCTCGTCCAGTCCGGGCAGGACTTCCGAGAGCCTGCCTTCGAGTTTCTCCACCCTGTCGCTCAAAATACCGACGGCCTTGTAATTGTTTTCCAGCGTATCGGTCAGGCGGTCTTTCTCCTGCATCCTTTCGGCTGCCGGGAGCGCCGCGTCTATTTCTGAAAAATCGAATCTGTCCTTACCCATGTCTCTTATCGTTTTCGTCCGGTCTTGGGTTTCCTGCCGATCATCCTTTCCGCTTCCCGGGCGCAGCGGCGGGCCCATTCCCGGTCATCCTCGTCCTCGCGTCTTCCCCAAGGCAGGTCGCTGGAACCGCCGCCACCTCCGCCGGAGGGTGCGGCCTGCGCCGACATCATGCCCACGAAGAGGGCCACCGCCCTGTCGGTGAGCTCGCGGCTGTTGGCCGTCTCGCGGTAGTCGAACTCCTCGTCGAACACTTTCAGGGCCTCGTCGGGTATGAAGTAGCCGGGGCTTTCCCTGTCGTCGCCGATACGGTACGGGACAGTGCCGGGGCGGTAGTCGGTATATTGCGGAAGCGGTGCCGTTCCTTGCGCCCTGACCGGTGCAGGGCGGGCGGTGGTCGGTGCCGGTGTGCCTGCGGCGGGTCTCGTCGAAACGGCCTTTGCCTTGGGAGCCGCGTGCAGCTTCTTCCACGTGCTTTCGAGCTTGCTCACCATGAGGTTGCGCCCCCTGCCGAGTTCGGAAGCCTTGTACCGGGCGTTGCCTTTCTTCAACACATAGCCGCGCAAGAGGTTCTTGCCGTCCTGCAGTTCCCAAAGCTCGTAGCCCTTGTCCCGTAGCCGGGCGGCGTATTCGAGCCATGACCAGCTTTCCATGGATTGCAGGATTTCCATGCAGTCCCGGTTCACCTGCCCGATGTTCGTGTCCCGCACCTCTGCGGCGGTAGTCCAGCCCCGTTTCAGGGCCACACGCTCGGCGGCACGCTGCGCACGCAGGTGGATGTCATGGTCGTTGTTGATGCGCCCCTGCTCGTCGATGCGGCAGAACGCGCCGTGAAGGTGGGGAATGCCGCTCTTGGATTCCAGATGAAGCCGCACCGTGCCCTTGCTGCCCGTGAGGTTGGTTTTCGGGGAATACGTCCTGCCGTTCTTGTCATACAGCTCGATGTTGTCGAACTCTCTGATGAAGTCGTCCCACAGTTTTTCCCAGTCGGCGATGGTGAAGTCTTTGGTGTGCTCCGGTGCGGGGCTGACCTCGATGCGAATGACGGAATTTTTGACCTTCTTGAACTTGTCCAGCGTCAGCCGCATGGAATCCCATATTCCCGTGGCGTCCAAACCGGGCGGCAGCAGATTGTCCTTGACGTGGAAGATGCGCTCGGGGTGTTTCTTGTTCCTCGACTCTCCCGTGATATAGCTGATGTCGTTTATCCCGTGGGAGATGGATTTCGCTTTTGCTATCATGGTTCCTCCTCCTCGTCTTTATCGTTCCTTGTCCCGTCGGGCAGGCGGTTGTCCGTCCGTAGCCTGTCGAGCACGCCCGTGATACGCTCGGCGAGCCTGCCCAGTTCCTTGAGCCACCCGAGCATGAACGGGTAGCTGCCGAACATCTGCCTGCGCTTCTCCGGGGCCATGCCGCGGAGCGCGGAGGTGTAGTTCAGAAGGTCGCTCCGGCAACCGATAAGGGTTTCCATGACGGCCTCCTGCCTTGCCGTCAGCCTCGCCTTCGGCCTGTAACCGAAAGCCCTTGCCAGCATGTAGTTGCTGACGGTCATGCCGCACTCGTCGGCGAGGCGGCGGATATGCCGTTTCTGTCCCGGGGTGACCTTGGCGCCGACATACTCGGTGCGCCTCTCTTCCTCGGGCGGAAAGGGTGTATGTTGTATATTCTGTTTCTCTTCTGTCATAAACATTGTCTTAAAAAGGGTTATAAATAAGGTGCGAGCTTGCGAGCGCCGCCACCGGCGAACTGCCAGTGAGCCGCGAGAGCGCCGAGGAATGACCGACCAAAGGGAGGTGATACCTTGGCATATCTCGAAACTGAAAGACGTTTTTGCTTTCCCTGCGGCGTGCCTCCACTGCCAGATAGATACCGTTCAAAAGCTGTTCAGGGGGCGTTCAAGTGCCGTTCAAATGCCATTCGGGGCGGTATGGTAAGGGTTGCCCACATAGCTGCCCTGCCTGTCAGTCCAGCCCTCTATGCAGGTCACGGAGGCCACGGAAGCGACTTTGGTGCTGCTTACCGCTATCAGATCCAGCCTCTCCATCGTGGCGAACAGGTTGCGGACTTTTTTCCTCCCCATGTGCCATTCTTCCGCAAGTCCGGTTTCCGAGAACTGCAACTGTCCGGCCTGTAGCTCCTGCGGCCTGCGGAATGAACCGTCCCTGCCGGGGATTAAACGCATACGTGAAAGTAGGTTATAAAAGAGAGTGTGATTGCCGATTGCATTGTCATCGTCATCTTTCGTTGTTCCGTCGAGCCATTCGATAGCCTCTGCTGCAAGGTGGAAACGGATTGTCCGGAATCCCTGCGGCTTACTGAAAAGATATGTTTCCTTGTCCTTCATGTTTTCCTGTATCATTTAGCGTAGATAAGGGAACGGAACGGCGGAATGGTTGGCAACGGTTTTGGTAAAATGCCGTGAATGGAATTTTCCTTGTCCCCTGCGGTTGCATCCGACGTCCCGTTCCGGTTTGGTTTCAGTTCTTCCCTCCGTTCGTGGAGGGTTGGGATTGCAGGTGCTGCCGTGCTTCCTCCACCGCCTTGAAGTCGGACGAGATTTTCATCAGCGCGACACTGATACGGCAGAGCTGGCCTATGTCTACAAAGCCCTTGACCGCTTCCATCAGTCTTTGCACGCGCTCCTGACGGTGTCTCATCACGGCCTCGCTGCTTGTCCCGCTCTCACGGGTAAGCCCGTGGTTGAGAAAGCGGTTGACGGCCAGCATGTCGGTAGCCTCAATCGTGTCGATGTCACCCTGCCCCGTGCCGTAGCCGACCATCACTCGGATGGAGTCGGCCTCGTAGGGCGAACAGGCACGGAGAAACTCCAGAATGGTCTGGGCTTTCGCGCCGATCACGGGCCTGCTCTCTTTTTTCTTCTGTTCCTTGTTTGCGGAATCCTGAACCGTGCTATCCTCGATACCCGGCTCCTTGTTCGTCAGATTGTCCATGTGCATTTTTAATCATTCGTTAATAAATCATTTGTTCCTCTCACGTCCGGCCAGATAGCGTGCGGCCTCGCTGTCGATCTCGTCCTGCGATTTCACCCGTACCCGTTTCAGCCACGCGTCGAGGTCTTCCTTGGCGAAGAAGCACAGTTTGCCGTTAGGCTTGTAGTAAGGGATCGCACGGCGCATCATCATCTTGTAGAGATAGCTGGGTTTCAGCCCGAGATACCGGGCCGCCTCCGTGGTGGTCATCAGGTTGCGTTCATTTTCCATATTCGTTCATTTTTTGATGGTTCCTTAATTGTTCCTTGTTCTCTCGGAAAACCGGAAAACGCTGTTTGTCAGCCTTTTCCTTTCTTCTGTTTCCGATGCAAAGTTAAGTTTGACCTGAAGTGGCCCAATGTGGGACAAATGGGGAAAGTGCATGAAAAAGAAAATGCGCCATACCGTTGTGTATGAACGGTATAGCGCATGGCTACGGTCTGTCGTTTTTATATCGTATGGGGAAGCGGCGGGCGGCTATGGGGTACGGTTCAACCGCTTTGCGTTTTCAATGGCCTTGTCGATGGCCTTGCGGTAATCCTGATTCTCCCTTGTGGCACCTTTGCCGCAAACGTCGCTGCGGTGTTTGTCGTAGTACGACTTGGATATGCCGCAACGTTTCAGGAACTCTTCCGCCCAGAGTTTTCCACGTTCCCGTGGTTTGATGGTCTGCGAGACGGAGAACACCATGTAGCAGACACGCAGGTTCTCTTTCGGGCGCACGGTGACGGCCCGTGAAGCGGGTTTCAGGTTCAGGAAGTTCACGAAGTCACTGCCCGGCAGGAAGTCGAACTGGTAGTCGTTGCACACCTCGTAGATGAACAGGCACAGGGCGAGGTCAACGGTATCCGTCCATGAGGATGTCTCTTGCAGCAAGGCGTTCATGGCTTGCCCTCCTTCATGCGCCCGATATCGGAGATGATACTCCCGGCGATTCCTTTCAGGCGTTCTACCAATACGTCGAGGAATACCGGTTTGAAGCACCAGACACAGAAATACCGGTCACGCTCCTGCTGCCATTCTTCATATAATAGGTTCGCGTGCGCGTGGACTTCGTCATACTCCGCCTTTGCCGCGCTGCATTCCGCGTCGAGTGACTTGTATTCTTCCGAATCCAGCGGTAGGAAATCCAGCCGGTTGCTCATGGCCGAATACTTGCGCCAGAGTCCGGTGGCGACGGTTTTCGTTTCCTCGTACCGGAATTCAAAAGGTTTGAGGTGTTCTTCGAAAAGGGCTGCAAAGTCCACCTTCTGCAACGGTGTCCTGTCAAGCGAGAGGTATTTGTCCGTTTCCGAAAAGAGGGAAGAAGAAAATTCCAGAAGCTCTCCGGGGTTCTCCCTTACCAGACAGGCCGCCTCCTTGACAAGAATATTCGTGTCATTGAAATCCTGATAGAACAAGGATGGCGGCAAGGCTTGTTCAAAAGACAGTTCACCTTGTTTATAAGTGGCGAGAAGCGTGTTCACCTCACGCAATCGTTGTAAAATATCGGGTAGCATACAGTTATTCATAATCATAGAAACATGGTCATATATACGGGAAGATACAGCACGTCCCCGTCCTTGCGCAGGTCTTTCGTGTAAACCAGATACTTGTTCCTTATCCGAGAAGAGAATTTCATGCAAAAGGCGTCCAGCGAGGTATGCGCCTTATAACCAGATGATTTGACTTCGACAGGGCTCACCTTGTCACCGTCCGCAATCAGGAAATCCACCTCGTAGTTATGTTTTCCACTTTCAGTAGGGAAGGTATAATAGTACAACTCGTGTCCGGCGGCTTTCAACATCTGGGCCACCACATTCTCATAAACATACCCGAGGTCTGTGCTCAACTTGTCACTCAAAAGTTTATGATATATTGTATTGTCTGTGAATTTCCTATCCCAGAATGCGAGGGTGACGAACAGTCCGGTATCACCCGTGAACATCTTGTATTTGTTGGGGTCCTGATGCAATGCCATTCCCGCACTCGGATCGTTGGCATGGTAAGCCATATTGACGACCATCGACTCCTTGATTTCGGAAATGATTTCTGCCAGTACGGAATTACGCGTACCATCCGTTGCGCTCCATGCCAGATACCTGTTGGCGTTGTTCGTCAGTTGGGCCGGAATCTGGCGAAACATCTTGGAAGCGTTGCCTGTGGGGTCTATTTTGTTGAAATCATCCTCATACAGCGTTATGATGGAACGCTTTACACTGTCCACCTTTTCCAGATTGTTGGTTTCAAGATAAGCGGCCACAGCCTGCGGCATACCGCCGACAAGCATATACAACCGAAAATCGCGCATCAGCTTGCGGTTCGTGGCGTCACCCATGGACGTCCTGCCGTGAAAACATCCTTGGAGCAGCCTGATTGTGGCGGTGTCCCCCAATGCCCACCTGAACTCCTCGTAATCCATGGGAAACATGTGGAGTTTGACTTCCTCGCTCGGAATCAGGATGTCCCTGACATTCTTACGGATCGAAATCAGCGAACCGGTTTCCATGTAATCATATCTGCCGTCCTTTACAAGATACTTGATTGCCTGCCTCGCCTTGGGTGCAAGCTGGACTTCATCGAAAATGATGACAGACTTCCGTTCCTTCAACTCGACACTGTATTCCAGTTGTAGACGCATGAAAATACGGTTAAGGTCGGAAACATCGTTGAACAGTTCCCGGATTTCTACTGAACACGCGGCAAAATCCACCAGAATATGGGTCTCGTATTCGTTTTCCGCAAATTCTTTGGCGATGGTGGATTTCCCGACACGTCTCGCCCCTTGTATCAACACGGCTGTCCTGCCCTCGTCCGTCCGCTTCCATTGCAGAAGCTCATCATATATTTTCCTTTTGAATATCATATAGCTGCATCGTTATCAATCGTCTGCAAAGATAGTATAATCAACACGAATCTCAAAATGTTTTCATTAAGAAATTGCACAAATCTCAATAATTGAACAATGCAACACGATTCTCAATTTTAATATCGCCTGGAATGGCATGATTCTCAAAATATCCTGCTAATCAAACACGCTGTCCACCAGATTGACCGCCTCGACTTTCTTGCTGTCAACGATTTTCGCGTAAATCTGCGTGGTCTTCACGTTGGCATGTCCGAGCAGTTTCGATACCGTATAGAGGTCTGCACCAAGCGTCAACATCATCGTGGCGAATGTGTGGCGGCTGGTGTGATAGGTGATTTTCTTGGCTATTTTGGCCGTCTCCACCCACTTGGCCAATACCTTGTTGATATTGGGCTCGGCAGGCAATCCGTCAAATATTTTTAATTCGTTGCCTTCTCCGTTTCTCTCGGGCAGCCAGCGGATGGCATGGCGGGAAAGAGGCAGGTAAATCGGTGTGGTGGTCTTCTTCATCACGGTTGACATCCGGTATTGTTCCCCGTCCAGAATGATGTCCTTCCACCGCAGGGCGTACACGTCGCTCAACCGCAGGCCGCAGTAGCAAGAGAAAAGATAGGCACGCTTCACGTCCTCACGGGGACACTCGGTGTCAATCAGAACCTTTATCTCGTCAATGGTCAGATATTCACGCTTGGATTCCGGCACCTTGATGCGTTCCGTGGCTGCAAGTGTCATGATCGGGTTTTCCGGGATGACCTCGGCACGGACAGCGGCATTGAGGGCGGTGGAGAAATAGCCCACGTAGTCCGCTGCACTTTTGGGAGAAAGCGGCTTACCCCACCGAGTTTTGTAAGTATGCTGAATCCAGTCGATAAAATCCAGACACCACTCCTTGTCGATTTCCTGCATCCTCACCTTTTTCCTGTAAAGGGGAAGCATACGGCAGACCGTCCGCAACAGTTTCAGCCCTCTTGCGCCCTTACGTTCCTGTTCGGCAAGATAGGTTTCCATCCAGTCGTCCAGCAGCATTTTGGAACGGACGGATGTCTTTTTCAGCCCGGCTTTCGAGTGGGTCAGTTCGATGATGCGTTTCGACTTGATGGCCTCCACCGCTGCTTTGGTGGCCCGGTTCTGTTCCTTGATCATGGAATTGATTTCAGGCAGCAGGTACAGTTTCAGGAACTCGTAACTGCGCTTGCCGTCCATGTAGATGTCGAGATAATAGGATTCCGAGCCGTCGGCGAGCTTCTTGGTGCGCACTTTCACTGGCTCTTTGAGTCTGGTTGCCTTCCTTGTTGTTGCCATATATTATGATGTATTTAGAATGCGTTGTCAACCAATGCGATTGCATCGTCTTTCTTCTTGTCCACAATTTTCGCGTAAACCTGCGTGGAACGCACGGAACGGTGGCCGAGAATTTTGGAAACGGTATAGATGTCCGCCCCGAGCGTCAGCAGCAGCACCGCGCATGAATGCCGGGCCGTGTGGAAGGTCACGTTCTTCTTCACCCCGGCCTTTTCCGCCCAGTTCTTGAGATTGACACAAAGATTGCCTTCATTGGGCAGTCCTCCGAAAACAAGGCCGTCGGGCGTGCAGTCCCCTCGTTCCGGCAGCCATTTCACGGCTTGGGATGATAGGGGGATATAGACGGGATGGATGGTCTTCGTCATCACCACCGATGCACGCCATTGTCCACCTGACATGGAGAGGTCACGCCAGCGCAGCTTTCGGATATCGCTGATACGCAGCCCGCAGAAACAGGAGAACAGGTATGCCTGCCGTACCTGCTCGTTAAAGAACGGCGTGGCCATCATCCTCTTTATTTCCTCGATGGTCAGGAAATCCCGCTTGCTCTCGGGTACCTTGATTTTCTCGGTCATTTCCAGCCTGTACCACGGGTTCGAGGCAATCAGGTTCTCACGGACGGCCTCGTTCAATGCGGTGCGCAAGGTCGTATAATAGGAATGCGCCGTTTTGGGAGATACAGGTTTGCCCCATGCGGTCTTGCAGGAAGAGCGGAGCCAGTCGATATAGTCAAGATAGAATTGCTTGTCCACATCACAGAGCCTGACATCCACACGGAATTTCAACAGGTTCTTGCGGGCGTTGTCGATACCGTTCAGGTCACGCGCTCCCCGGTGCTCGTGGTTCTTACGAACAATGGCCATCCAGTCGGACAGCAGCATGTCGGAGGATGTGCTTTCCGGCACCGCTTCCACCTTTGCGTTGAGCAGTGCTTCCGCCCGCTCACGCCGGATGTCTTCCGCCTTGCGGAGTGTCCGCGCGTTTTGCCGCTTCGCTTGGGTGGATGTCTCCGGCACGAGATAGAGTTGCAGGAACTCGTACTCGTGCCCGCCGTTCACGCTACGGTCAAGAAACAGGGATAAACGCCCGTCCGCCAGTTTGCGGTGGCGTAACTTGAACGGAGATTTCTCTATCAATGATTTCTTTTTTCTTCCCATTGTCAGTCAGTGATTTATATCCATGCACAAAGATACGAAATAATCCGAAAATGAGTATCGTTTTAGGTAACAAAAATGGTGAATAATAGCGATTTTTAAGGAATACAATAGAAATCATTATCTATTTATAATATATTGATAATCAGTAATTACATGGATTTTCTTTGTTTTTATTTTCCCTTATTTTGCATACATTGGCTAATGGGCAACGATTTACTGCCAGCAAATCCTGCTCGGAATGCTCACGATATTCGGGCCGATACAATGGGCATTCTCGCTGCTTCCCAAGTGGGAAGGCGCATGGGCGAAATGGCTGACAAGGTATCTGACGGTACATTTTTATGGTGCGATGCTCTACTTCGTAGGATTTTATGTCCTGCTTCTGTTTGACATCGTGCTGTGTATTCAGGTGGAAAACCTGACGGCAATCACGGTAAGTGAGCAGACGATGGCTGCTTATCTGCAAAACTCCTTTTTCTCGGCAGGCTACCTTATGGCTGCAAGTATCGTGGCATTGAAATGCCTGAACCTTGTTCCGGACTTGGCCGCTTGGATGATACCGGAGGGCGATACCGCATTCTCAACCCGAAACTTCGGTGAAGGTGTGGCTCAACAGGCGAAGATGACAGCGACCGGTGCAATCGGCACTATGATGCGATAATCGTAAACTCATAATCAAGAATATACAATGGTAATCAGAAATTTGGAAAACAAAATCAAGTTAGTGGGCATCATCTGCTCGTTCTTCCTTGTCGGCTGTATCATCATCAGCGTGAGCAGCATTTGGACGGCACGGACAATGGTGACAGATGCACAGAAGAAAGTCTATGTGCTGGACGGCAACGTGCCAATATTGGTCAACCGTACCACGATGGACGAAACCCTTGATGTGGAAGCCAAAAGTCATGTGGAAATGTTCCACCACTTCTTTTTCACGCTTCCTCCCGATGACAAGTACATCAAATACACGATGGAAAAGGCGATGTACCTGGTGGACGAGACCGGACTTGCACAGTACAACACGCTCAAAGAGAAAGGCTTTTACTCCAACATCTTGGGAACGAGTGCCGTATTCTCCATTTACTGCGACAGTGTGCGGTTTGACAAAAGTAATATGGAGTTCACTTATTACGGACGGCAGCGTATCGAGCGCAGAAGCAACATCCTGATGCGAGAACTGGTGACGGCAGGGCAACTCAAACGAGTACCGAGAACCGAGAACAATCCGCACGGACTGCTTATCGTAAATTGGCGTACCCTCCTCAATAAAGACATCGAACAGAAAACGAAAGCAACCTATTAAAATTTACAGATATGAACACCAAAGGATTCCGCAGGATGCTGTTCGGCGAAAAGATGCCGGACAAGAACGATCCACAATACAAAGAGAGATACGAGCGTGATGTGAATGCCGGTCGCAAATTCGCCCAGGCGACACGTCTTGACAAACTGGCCGCCAAGATACAGGGCTTTGCCAACAGGAACAAGATACTGTTCCTTGTCATGGTATTCGGTTTCGTAATCGGCACATTCACCTTCAACATTTATCGGCTGACCAAGGCTTATCGGCATGGTCAGGAGATAAGAAGTGCTACAGAAATGCAGGACAGCCTGCTCAGAGAACGCCACAAGGAGCCGGTTGCTCCCATTGTTGAACCCACCCAAACCAGACAACGATGAAAAGGATATTCGAGAAAATCAATTTCAGGCAGCCCAAATATATGCTTCCTGCCATATTGTACATTCCGCTGTTGGGCGCGTCCTATTTCATCTTTGACCTCTTCAATGCAGAAAAGGCAGAGATAGCCGACAAGACACTCCAGACCACGGAGTTCCTGAATCCCGACCTGCCCAATGCCACCATCAAGGGCGGCGACGGCATAGGAAGCAAATACGAGAACATGGCAAAGTCGTGGGGCAAGATTGCCGACTACACGGCTGTGGATAACATAGAACGAGACGAACCCGATGATGACAAGGAAAAATACGAATCACAGTACAGCCAGGACGAAGTTGCCTTCTTGGGTGAACTGGAACAGCAGAAATTACAGGCAGAGGAAGCTGCCGATGCCAAAGCGAGAGAGCAGGAAGCCCTCAAAGAACTGGAGCGTGCCCTCGCGGAAGCACGACTAAAGGCGCAGGCACAGGTGGAACCAGTTGAACCGCTTGCAGAAGACAGTCTCGAACAACGCACGGAAACCGGAGTGTCCGCAAGCGGAACAATCAACGAAGACAGTCGGGCGGTAAACGCTCCTTCCGAAAACGAAGAACCGGGTGAAATGGTCAAGAAAGTAAAAGTGACCTCCGACTATTTCAACACCATTGCCCAAAACGAGCATGAGCCTAATCTGATCAAGGCGATTATAGACGAGGATGTCAAGGCCGTGGACGGAAGCCGTGTCAGGCTTCGGCTTTTGGATGATGTGGAAATCAATGAGACGGTGGTCAAAAGCGGTTCTTATCTCTATGCCATCATGAGCGGTTTTTCCTCGCAGAGGGTCAAGGGAATCATTAACAGCGTACTGGTGAATGATGAAATCATCAAGGTCAGCCTTTCGCTCTATGATACCGACGGACTGGAGGGACTGTATGTGCCGTCAAGTTCATTCAGGGAAACCGCCAAAGATGTGGCAAGCGGAGCGTTCAACAGCAACATGAACATGAATACCGGCAGTAATGGCAACAGCCTTACCCAATGGGGAATGCAGGCTATTCAGGATGCCTACCAGAAGACGAGCAACGCCATCAGCAAGAACATCAAGAAGAACAAGGTCAACCTGAAATACGGTACGTTTGTCTATATCATCAACAGCAAGGAAAAAAGAAACGCAAAGTAAATAACCATTCAAAGAATCATAGATATGAAGATTATCAAGACTATCTGTATCGGAGTAACGGCGGCATTGTCGAGCCTGCCTACATTCGCCCAGCAGACTTACGAGGAATTGGAGCAACTGACCGTCAACGAGCAAGTGACCACGGTCATTACCGCTTCCGAACCTATACGTTTCGTGGATATTTCCACGGACAAAGTGGTCGGTGACCAACCGATAAACAACACGATCCGTCTGAAACCAAAGGAGACAGGACACGAGGACGGTGAGGTACTGGCCGTCGTCACCATTGTCACGGAACGCTATCGTACCCAGTATGCGTTGCTCTATACCACAAGGATGCAGGAAGCCGTGACGGACAAGGAAATCGAGTTCCGGGAACGTAACGCCTATAACAATCCGGCCGTGAGTATGTCACAGGCTGATATGACACAGTTTGCGAGGCGTATATGGAACTCTCCTGCCAAATACCGCAACGTGAGAAGCCGGGAACACCGCATGACGATGAGATTGAACAACATCTATGCGGTCGGTGATTATTTTTTCATTGACTTCTCCATCGAGAACAAGACCAATATCCGTTTCGACATCGATCAGATACGGGTAAAACTCGCGGACAAGAAGTTGTCCAAGGCAACCAACGCCCAAATCATAGAGCTGGCTCCCGCATTGGTACTTGAACAGGCAAAGTCATTCCGTCATGGCTATCGTAACGTCATCGTGTTGAAGAAGATGACCTTCCCCAACGACAAGGTACTGACCATTGAAATGACCGAGAAACAGATAAGCGGCAGGAACATACATTTGAATATAGACTACGAGGATGTGCTTTCAGCCGATTCGTTTAACCGTGTATTATTGGAGGAGGAATGATGAAAAAGATATTATTGGTATTGGTCACGGTAATAACATTTGCCATGAATGGTAAAGCGCAAAGCAACAGCGACCGTCTTTCGTTGGGTGTTGGTTGCCTGTATCAAAACGGGCTGGATCTCACCCTCTCATACGAACATGAGGGCAAATACCACCACACGTGGGAGTTTTTTGCCAATGGTTATCTCAAATGGGATGAATGCGCCTCCTGCAAGCATATCTGTCCGGAATCATTCTGGAGGAATTACAGGAGTTACGGATTCGGAGTAGCCTACAAGCCTTGTGTGGCGCGTGGTCGCAACCATTATGGCAATGTCCGTATCGGGGCATCGGCCGGGAGTGACACTAACAGGTTCTTGGGTGGCATCCACCTCGGCTATGAACACAATTATGTGCTTCGAGGTGGCTGGAGGCTGTTCTGCCAGGTGAAAACCGATTTGATGATAAAAGGAGAAGACCTGTTCCGCACGGGCATTGTCTTAGGTGTAAAATTACCTCTAAACTAAGGGAAAATGAAAAAGAAATTATACATAAACGCTTGCAGGTTATTCAGCCTGTTGACCATCGTCACGTTATTCGTGGCCTGTGACGCACACCGGGATTTCCCGGACACGACAATGAAGCCCTGTCATATCCTGTGTACGGACGGCAAAGTGTTGTCGGTATCAGACTTCAAGCAATCCGAAAAACAGCCTATTGCCGTGGTGTTCCATGTCAATCACGACGAAGCCATTGAAGGCAACGGCTATGCGGTTTACCTGTGGGACTTGGCTCCGGAGGCTTTTGCAGATAGCATAGGGGTAAACCAACGCACATCTGCTGACATCACGGCACTGGACGGCAACGAAAACACCTTTGCAATCTACGACACCAGAGAAACCACCTCGCCTATGGCAGAAGCAGTCTTCGCCCTGTGGCGGTACGGACAGTCGTCCTATATTCCATCCGTGGCGCAGATGCGGATGCTCTATAATGCCAAGAGCCAGATAAACCCCATCATCAGGATGTGCGGTGGCGACGAGCTGCCCGATGCTGCCGATGACTGCTGGTACTGGACGAGTACGGAAGTGGCCGGGCAGGAAAAGGCGAAAGCGTGGCTCTATTCCATGGGAAGTGGCTCGATGCAGGAAACACCCAAGACACAGGCGCACAAGGTACGTGCAATCATTACTTTGAGAGATTAAAAATCAGAACACACAAGAATTAGCGAATAACGGGAAACGAAATGGAAGAAAGCAAAGAGTTACAAGGATTTTACAAGATATTCCGTTCGGTCATCTATGTCTCCATTCTGCTGGAGTTCTTCGAGTATGCCATTGACCCGGCCATGCTTGACCATTGGGGCGGCATACTCTGCGACATACACGGGCGTATCAAGCGGTGGGTAATCTACAATGACGGAAATCTCGCATATAGCAAGTTAGCCACGTTCCTGCTTATATGCATCACCTGCATAGGGACAAGGAACAAGAAGAAACTGGAGTTCAATGCACGGAAACAAGTTCTTTATCCTATCATAATAGGTATGGGGCTGGTTGTATTGTCTGTTTGGTTGTTCGGATATCCGATGGAAACAAGGCTTTACACTTTACGGTTGAACATCTGGCTTTATATGCTTGCCTCAGTAATCGGCGTGGTACTGGTTCACATCGCCCTTGACAACATATCCAAGTTCCTCAAAGAGGGATTGCTGAAAGACCGTTTCAATTTTGAGAACGAGAGTTTTGAACAATGCCGGGAGTTGCAGGAGAACAAGTATTCGGTCAATATCCCCATGCGCTACTATTACCGGGGGAAGTTCCGCAAAGGTTGGGTGAACATCAGCAATCCGTTCAGAGGCACATGGGTAGTCGGTACACCGGGTTCCGGCAAGACTTTCTCCATTATCGAACCGTTTATCCGGCAACACTCAGCAAAAGGTTTTGCCTTAGTTGTTTACGACTATAAGTTTCCGACTTTGGCGACCAAATTGTACTATCATTATAAGAAAAACCAGAAGCTCGGAAAGCTGCCCAAGGGGTGCAAGTTCAACATGATTGATTTTGCATAAATATTAATATATTGATATTCAGATATATTATAGAAGAAAGTAATTATAGTGCAACAAATTCGCAACAAAAAATAGGAAAATATAAACTGTGATATGACAACGAGATTAACGGCTTGAAAACTTTATAGCAATTAAAGATGGTGGACTTTCTTACAATCCGATACAAGTATTTGTATTACAGTAGCTTATTGCAATTAGAGAACAGATAAGTAACAAAACAGACACATTATAGGTGATTTATACGAACTCAAAGGAACATAACTATTACTTACCATTATACTCTCTATCCACAAGAGATGGGCAGATTTTCATCTGCTATTTTCTCCATAAGTTCTTATTCCTTAAATTCAATACTTCGGTAAAATTTTACCGAAGTATTGTATAAATTATATGAGAGTATTTACTTGATGCACGTCGTAAAATTACGGCAAAATATAAAACAATCCGTAGATTTGTATCGCTGCCTATATTTTATTTGTACTTTTGCAGTATCAAATGCATTGATGTGAATGGAATATCACAGAAAGTAGCGGCACTTGGCGGTATCGTCAACATTGAAGATTTACCTTGAAATAGCATTGGAATAATGGAAAAGAAAAATATACGGAATCCTCATTTTGCCAGTAGCGAGGGAGCGCGTGTGGATGAAAGCTACATGCTTTGGATTGAAGAGATAAAGAGCCGCTACAAGAAAACGCAAATCAAAGCTGCGGTGAAAGTGAATGCGGAACAGCTGTTTTTCAACTGGCAGTTGGGACGTGATCTCGTCATCCGCAAGGCTGAAGAGCGTTGGGGAGCAAGTGTCGTGGAGCAGGTAAGCCTCGATATGAAAGCCGCATTTCCAAATTCAAAAGGCTTCAGTACCACCAACTTGTGGAATATGAAGAAATGGTATCTTTTCTATTCCCGGAAAGACCATGCCGAAAAACTCCACCAACTTGGTGGAGAAATTCAAGGTGGAGAAAAACAGGCGGTTACAAAACTCCACCAACTCGGTGGAGAATTTGACGAGGTGAGAGATACTGCAACAGAAGGAGCAGCATTCCCATTGGTATTTTCATTTGTCCCATGGAGACATCACGTTGATATTATCACTAAATGTAAGAATATCGACGAGGCATTGTTCTATATTCGAAAAACCATAGAAAAGGGCTGGAGTCGTCAGGCGCTCGACAACTGCCTTCATGCCAACTTGTATAAAAGTCAAGGTGGTGCCATCAGTAATTTTACGGATTATCTGCTCCCGGAACAGAGTCGTTTGGCACAGGAAATCACCAAGGATTCATACGATTTTGGATTCATAACTCTTCCCGAAGACTATGAAGAGGCGGAACTGGAAGATGAATTGGAGAAGAATATCACACGCTTCCTTTTGGAACTGGGCAATGGCTTCGCTTTCCTTGGGAGACAGAAAGAACTCATTGTTGCCGGCAGGACACGCAGGATAGACATGCTTTTCTATCATACCCGGCTACATTGTTATATAGTATGTGAATTGAAGGCAAAAACATTTGAGCCGGAATTTGCGGGCAAGCTGAATTTCTATGTCAATGCCGTGGATGAACTGTTGAAGACAGAACAGGACAATCCCACCATCGGACTACTTATCTGTAAGGATAAGAACCAGACAGAAGTGAAATGGGCATTCAAAGGCATACAGACTCCGATGGGCGTGGCTTCCTACGACAATGTGCGTATGCAGGAAATCCGCGATGTGCTGCCTACGGAAGAAGAGATGGGCAAGCGTCTGGAGTTGATGAGCAAGAAGAAACAGTAACAATAGTTCATATCGTTTAACCAAGGCATAGGCATAGACGCTAAAAAGACACAGTTATTAGCACATCCAAGCCAGTATTATTTCAAATGCCATCGCACTTATACTTACTATGCCTACGAAGTATATCTTCTTATTGCGCTTGAAGTATATCTTATTTTGCTTTTTCCCTATACAAATCCGAAATGCGACATTTCTTGTAGTTGAATAGTTAAAATTGCAATTTGCAAGACTTTTATTTGCACTTGTTTCCATTTATGTGAAAAAATCTTCGTACCTTTGCATTCGGACTATATTGCCTTAAATCTTATTTGTCACGGTCAGACGAGTTCTTTCATGACATCAGGTAAGGCAGCCTACGCCGTGCTGAGTATGGCGAAGTCACAAAATAACATAGCAGTACAAAGCGGGTATTGGGTGGGAAGTATAGTCCAGACATAATGAAGGCGTTTACACGACGCTGTGTTTGAGACTTCTTGTAATCTAGCAAATCACATAATTGTTGTCTTGAACGTAGCAACGGTAGATGTCCCGGGTGTGATTATATCACTCCTGCGGAGACCTTGTAAGCACGGATTGCATCCTTTCGGGTGTAAAAGAATTGTTTATATAGGTCTCTTAAGGGTAGCGATTCTTCATATCGGCGTGGGCTCTGACGTTGTCTGTTCAACAACAATAGGCAATTGCTAGAGCCTCAAGAAGTGGGACGGACAACAGGACGATCTCACGCTTTTTTATGTCCATAACAGAGTTCTGTCTAGAATGAAGTTGGGTCATCGATATGAATGTAAATGCGCATACATTTGGTGATATAGACACCTATGGAGGCGGTGAAAGACCTCCCAGCACCGGGCTTACCCCCGATGTCCTCCCCGAAGTTCAAAAGCCTGTTCTGGCAGAGAACTCACAAACAGGGGTGTCCACCAGAAATGTCCTTTCGGATAGTACCCCCGAAACCATCAAGCGAAAACCTAAGGAAGTTCCCCATTGGTATGCTCTCCGTGTCACATACGGTCGCGAAAAGAAAGCATACGACTATTTGGTTGGAAAGCATGTAGAAGCATACTATCCTACTATTAAGACTGTCAAGGAAATTAACGGAAAGAGAAAGACCGTTGAAGAATCCCGTCTTCCCAATATTTTCTTTGCGCGCGGAACTGAAGAAGAGATAAAGGCTTTTGTCTATGACAACGTAAACCTCCCCTACCTCCGTTTTTACTACCGTCATTTCCACGAAGGAGCACAAGCTGTCAAAGAGCCTCTCATAGTCCCCGACTATCAGATTGAGGGACTTAAAATTATCTGTGCTTCCGAGGCTGACGACATTATCCTTGTCTCATCCGGTATCAACAAATTCAAGGCAGGTCAGACAGTGCGTATTATTGACGGTGGCTTTAAGGGTGTAATAGGAAAAGTAGCTCGCTATCATGGGCAGCAACGAGTAGCAGTTATCATTGAAGGTCTTCTCACCATTGCTACTGCATATATACCTAATGCTTTTTTAGAACCGATATCGTAAAGACTTCCTACGATAAACCACATACCTTACTTTTAGTAAAAACGGTAAAGATTAAAATATTTAGTCAACAAACAAGATACATTGAATCATGAGCAGCAATAAAACTGTAATTCCGGGAATGGAAGATGCTTATACCGAACAGTCAAACTTTGGCAAGCAGAATTTGAATGGGCAAGGTGATACATGTGTGCCAAATCCATTTGGTATCAACACAAGCGACGTGGAACGTCCAACTCAAAAGCCGATAATAGGATTCTTATATTCTATTTCAAGATCTGGACATGGTGAATACTGGCCGCTTCACATAGGCTCAAATTCGATAGGCAGGGCAAACAAGAACAATATCTGTTTAAGCGAAGCAACAGTTTCTGAAGAACATGCCGTCTTGGTTGTTCAGCAGATGAAGAATCCTGAAAAAGTAATTGCTTGGATTAACGACTCAGGTTCTACATGTGGAACAATGATTAACGGAGAGAGTCTCGGCTATGACAGAAGAGAGTGTGTGAACGGAGATATAATCACTATTGGAGAACACTACGATTTGTATCTCATTTTGATAGATGCAAAACAAATCGGCCTGAACGTTCATCGTGACTTCATCCCAACGCAAGGGCAAGCACAGGATATTCATCAAACGTCTAATCCGTACGTAGCACCATCGAAAAACCGTTTCACACAGGGCTATGGACAAAATACTCCCAATCCTCATGGAGGAACTGTTGGATTGGACGATGTGGAAAACAAGCCCGTCAATAAGCCCGGTGGCACAATCTTTATGTAACTATGAAGATAATTAAACTGCAGGGACCGTACGAAAGACAGAAAGGCATCTATTATGAATATGATGCCCACTCCACCCCTCTTGGAGAAGGTGGTATGGGTATCGTATATTATGGGCACTGTGTAGAAGAAAAAACAGGGAACAGCAAAGAAGTGGCAATAAAGGCATTGCATCCCAACTTACCTCAAGAAGTGTACATGAGGGCGGAAAGGGAGGCTTCAATAAGGATAAAACATGATAACCTTGTTGAAATGCTTGGCTTTATCAGTGTATTTGAAACGAACCGGCTGGCAGAATCCACATACCGGCATTATGTTATCAGTGAGTATCTTAACGGTATAGAATTGTCTGATTTACTTGTAGGAAGATTTGATGGAATAAAAAAAGGTAATGGTGAGTTCGCACGGGATTTGTATAGCAAGTATGTAAAAGACAAAGAGGCAACTTCCTTATATATTATTAGGAATATATTATCCGGAGTTTTGGCCTTGCACGATAAAGGGTATATACATAGGGATATCGACCCCGGAAATATTATGGTGACAACCGATGGTTGCATAAAATTAATTGACTTTGGTATTGCCAAGAAATTAAATTCTTTGGGAACGAACGACAAACTTATGACCGCTACCGGTATTTTCATCGGAAAAGCTGAATATGCATCACCTGAACTTGTATTAGGTGACGTTAAAAACCAAAACTGTACAACTGATATATATGCCTTGGGCATCTTGTTTTATAGATTGTTGGTCGGACGCTTGCCTTTTGATGGTACTCAATACGAAGTGCTGGAATGCCAAAAGAAGAAAAAAGTTCCTGTTAAAAACATCAAGAATAAGGAGTATGCAAAAATCGTAAAAAAGGCAACAGAAAAACTGCAAAATCGCAGATATGGTTCTATCGCGGAATTTAGAGTTGCAATAGATGCGGCGGAAAAATCCAAACCGAATATATTAATGAAGACAGTCAAATCTGTTGCTGTCCTTGCATTGGTTGTCGCTATTTGTTTTGGTATAAAAGAAATAATTGATAACCCTACGATACCAAACGAAACTTGCAACTTTCAAGATGCTCTTAATAGGTTGGACTCTAACAATCCAGATTCCGTAAAGGTTGGGTTTGAACAGATGAAAGTTATGGCAGACAAGGGCAATGATACGGCAAAAGTTGAAGTCGGCATGACATATTTCGCAAATCCGAACAATAAAACCATAACGCATAGAAGAAGCCTTTTAGGTAAAGAAACAGGAGAAAATAGGCAATCAGCAGAATTGGGGCTTGTCATAAAGTATATTTCATCCATTGAGGACAAGAATATAGTTTCGCCCGAAGTGTATTTTATTCTTGGATGTGCTTATTATTTTAGGCATGATAATCCTAATGCTTTGAGCAGTTTTGAAAAATCATTGGCATTGCTGAATTTGAATGTCAATGCCGCTCACGGCTATGATAACACAGAGCTTAAAGCGATTTTGGAAAATAATATCGAACTGTTGAAACAACAATAACGGTTATGTGTGCGGTTCAGCTTGTATATCAGCAAAACGGTCGAGCCTTGGTATGTTTAAACGTATCAGGGCATCGGTATATATATGACCCCAATAGCAAACCTATTGGAGAAGGGGCAATGGGCATCGTTTATTTAGGCTTTTCGCAAGAATCCAATGAACGTGTTGCTATAAAAAGGATTAAAGACAGGTATGCCAATAATATTAAGATCAGAGAAAGAGCCAGGCAAGAAGCGACCCTCGCTTTGTCACACCCGAATCTGATAGAGATGAAGGGACTTTGCGAATGCGCCCCCAACGAAGGCCCGATTTTCATTTTAAGCGGATATGTGGCTGGCATAACTATTGAGACACATGTCAAAGAACAATTGAACAACCTTCCGCCAAATGACAGATTGGAAAAAATAGTATCAGAAATCTGCTGCGTATTAGACGCATTGCAGCATTTGCATTCCAATGGTGTCGTACATCGCGATGTAAAACCGTCTAATATAATGATAGAGAATGGCTCTGTTGTAAAGTTGATGGATTTAGGAATAGCGCGATTAAATGGCGGAAACAAATACTCTTCATTTGGATTTATCGGTACTCCGCAATATGCCGCTCCTGAACAAATCGCAAGAAAAACGGAAAATGACGAGATCACCTCACGGGCTGATATTTATGCGACAGGGGTGACTCTTTATGAATTAATCACAGGTGTTAATCCGTTTAAGACTGTGGTTGATGCAGAAGTGTTATCAAGGCAAATGACAATGAAGTTGCCATATAACAACAAATTACCAAGGAGTATATACAATGTCATTCTAAAGGCGACTGAGAAGGATCCTGAAAACAGATTCCAATCTGCTACAGAATTCAAGTATGCCTTAATGGAGGCTTTTCGAGACCGTAATCGGAAATCTATTGTGGATTTCATCAGAAATCCCAAAATGATACTGTCCGGTGTCATAGTAATAATTTTAATATTGGCAATTATTTATATAGTATATTATGGTCACACCTATTAATATTAAAGGCAAGACTGTAGGTTTTGTTGATTCTCGCATTGGTGGACGTAAGGAAAATCAGGATTCCGCAGGATTTAGGGAAACGGAACTGGGTACTCTCATTGTCGTTTGTGACGGAATGGGAGGAATGCAGGGAGGCAGCGTTGCGTCTCAATTGGCCGTGCAAACAATTTTAGAAACAGTCGCTACAGCAGATAAGGAAACGAATCCATCAACAGCTTTAATACAAGCGATAAAAGCAGCCAATTCAGCAATTATAGAACGCGGTCAAAGTAATCCTAACCTGCAAGGCATGGGCACAACGGCTACAGTGCTGTTATTAACGCCTTACTCTGCACTTACAGCCTACGTTGGTGACAGCCGTATATATCAACTCAGAAACGGCAAAAAGATATTCAGGACTTTCGACCATTCAATGGTGTTTGAAATGGTTAAAAAGAAAATCATTTCAGAGGAACAAGCAAGGCTGTCTGCCCAGTCAAACGTAATACTGAGAGCCTTAGGTGCTAACGCCGATGTTGAAGTTGAGATTGCGGAAAGACCATACAAAAAAGGAGACCGTTTTGTCCTCTGTTCCGATGGCTTTTGGGGTGCCATGCCGGAAGATGAATTTGTAAGGCATCTTGTGGAAAGTAATCCGATAGACAAGATACTGGAATCTACCGCCAATGTGGTTGAAAGTATAGGCCGGAACAGTGGGCACGAATTTGACAATCTGACCGCCGCAATCTTAGAGATGAATAGTAATTCGATATTGAAAGAAAAAATGAATAGAACAGCAAAAATCACAATTCTGATTCTCACAGTATTGTTATTGATAAGTGTAGCCTTGAATGTTTCAATGGCGGTACAGAATAAAGCGAATAAAGTTTTGTCGCCCGAAAAAGAGCAAACGGATAGCATTAAGGAAACCACTCAGGCCAACGAGGATTCCATAAAACTTAAGATGTAGTCTTATTATGAAGAAAATATATACAATAGGCAGAGAGGAAGGTTGCGACATTGTAATACCGGACAACAGCGATGTAATCAGCAGGTTACACGCAACCATCAGAATCGAGTCTGAAGATAAGATTTATATCACAGACCAGAGCCGCAATGGTACTTATGTGAATGGAATGAAAATCTCATCCAATGTCGAAGTCCCTGTTTCGCGAAAAGATGTCATTTCATTGGCGCATATTGTCGATTTTGATTGGTCTTTAGTTCCCAAACAAAGACCCAAATATCTTAAAATAGCAATCCTGATAGTGCCTATAATTATCATTGTAGGCTTTGTGACTTATTATGTTCTTGCTCCGGACAAGCCAATAGAACAACGACCAACACCTGTAATGGAAAAACAACCGGCAATCAGTAAAGATACCATTAAGCAGGATTCCATTGTAGAGAAAGATACTATAAAAACTAAGCCACAAGAGCCTGTAAGGGTGCAATCCCCTCGCGCAGAGAAGAAAAAGGATTCTGTCAAAGTTGAAGAGCCAAAGGAGGAAATATATAATCCCATTTACTAATATTAAACAGAATGTTATGAAATTACTTGTAATAGGAACAGACAGTAATTGCCAGATAAGACTGAACAGCCAATTCGTGAGTGGTTATCACGCGGAAATTCTTTTGCTTGACAATGGTGAGATATTATTGACCGACAAGGGAAGCCGGAATGGCACCTATCTCAATGACCAAAGACTACAGCCCAATAGGGATATACCCATCAAGCGAGGTGATAATATACGTTTTGCAGACCAAATTTTAGACTGGAGAAGTATTCCAACCATTGTGATTGATTCGAATATAAAGGAAATGCGTGGTATTGGCACAAATTTTAGAAACAAGTATCAATTACAAGGAGAAAAAGTTAGTAGATACCATGCGACATTATCAAAGCGAAAAGATAAAAAATGGTATATACAGGATCATAGTAAAAATGGCACAACAATAAACGGAAAGATAATACCTTCAAACCAAAATATAAGGTTAAAGCGAGGAGATACTATTCTTTGTGCAGGTGTTTCCGTTCCTAATCCATACAAAGACGAGCCATCTGTAAATCTTAAGCCGATACTATGGGGCGTTTTATCTGTCTTGATATTATTGGGCTGTGTTTTTGCATTCTATTCCTTGGACGGTTGTGGTAGCAATGTCCCTAAAACTGTAACACCGAAACCTATGAGCGACAAGGAAATATATGATAAATATAAAAATTCCATTGTTTTATTGATTGGCTATTATTACTATGAGGTATCAGCAGGTAATCTGGACTTAAAAAAATTAGAATTACCAACTGAAGTAGTTGTTTCTAATGGGAAACTAAAGGCTGTAAACGGTCAACGAGCAAACATGAATATCTACACAGGAACAGGATTCTATGTGTCAGAAGATGGAAAAATCGCGACCAACCTACATATTGCCAGGCCTTGGCTATTTGATAAGGAACAGTCTTTAATCTCCGACAAATATAAAATGTTCATGTCAGTTGCAGCTTCAGAAAATCCGGCACTTAACGCATTTACAGCACAAATCAAAGTGGAAGGCGTATTGTCTTACATCGGCATGATACCTAATGGAGCTTATTTTAGCGAGGATAATCTCAAACAGTGCAGAGAATTAATTGCACATGACAATACAGAAAATGATGTCGCTATTCTACAATTAGAAACAAAGAAACTGCCTGATGAAAATTGTACAATAGTTAATCTTGACCAAGCAGTTACCAGCGACTCTGACATTTGTGTAGGTTCGCATGTATATACGATAGGATTTCCTTTTGGCTTGAATCTTCAGGACTTGAAGTCTTCCAAAGGCATCCAACTTTTGGGACATGGAGGTAGTATTACACAAGAATGTGCTGATTACTCTTTTGGGTTTGATGCATCATCATACGAAGGAGCCAGTGGTTCTCCCATATTCAATGAGAAAGGACAATTGATTGGTGTTCTTAATGCAGGAGTTTCAAAAAGCCAAGGATTTAATTATGCAATAAAAGCTTCCCATGTGGTAGATTTGTTGAAAACGAAACCATAGCAATTAAAATAACAGTTTAATGAAAAAGATATTATTATGCTTCTTATGCTCATTTTGTCTAATTGACTTGATGGCACAAAGTATGGAATGGCTATGCCATCCAGGAAAATATTCCAATATCCATTATATGGGCAATGATCTCTTTAAGGTTAAGAACAGTACCAATAAATGGGGTATCATATCGGCTGATGGAAAAGAAATACTGAGTATTAAATACGATAGCATTACATCCTTTGTCGAAAACCGTGCTCTCATTTTAGACAAGTCCGGTCATAGAATAATTGGAATCTTAGACCAGAACGGAGAGAAAATCAGGTCTTTTGACAACGAACATGTTTTCACTACCAACTATCCGTTTTATAAGGAGGGGCTTCTTCCTTATAAAGAGATCAATGGATTGTGTGGATATATCAATGCGCAAGGTATAATCTCTGTTAAAGCACGTTTTTATCTTGCAGCTCCTTTCCAGGATGGATATGCTACTGTTCAATACGCTGATGGAGACGGTTATTATGGGCTAATTAATAAATCTGGTGGTTCCGCCATTATCTCCGATACCAAATATAACTTTTTAAGTTCGATGGTAGATGGAAAACTGTTGGCAGTTACATCCTCCAGCAGAGGCGGTGCTTTACTTAGGATAATGGCATTAGACGGAAATAAATTAAAATCGGTCAAGACATTGGAAAGTAAAATGTATGTTGATTTATCGGATGATTTCACATACCTAATAAGTCAGAATGGTCATCATTACTTCATAGATAGCCAATGGAGAATTTCCGGAGCAAACTACAAATTGACATTACCCTATCGAATAAAGGACGAGAAGACTTTTGTCACCGAAAGCTCAGAACTTCTCAGCAAACAAGCTACAAAAAATGGAGTGCAAATTACATATATGGGAAAGCCCATACTGGAACACTCTTTTAAAAATGTTGAGACTTACGAGAAAAAATATGCTATAGTGAATGCCAAAGACAAAACGATAGGAGTACTAAAACTCAACCCATCAGCAGGAATCGAATTACGAAGTCCTACCCAAGTATTTGTGTTTAATCATAATACTCTCCCGTCACTATCCACCTCAAATTTAGACGAATTAGATCCTGTGAACTATATTGAGATACCTGTTGATATGAAAGATGTAGACCCCAAGCAATTGAAGTGCTACATAAACAATAATGGGTATTTGAGATATGCCCCATTAAAAGAAGCAAATGGACAATGGAAAATGCACCTTCCATTCTTTTTAGCTGACACGAAGTTCGACAATACAGTAACAAGTAAAGTTGATGTAGCTGTTACTTATGATGGATTGGACTGGATGCACAGAATGATTGAATTGGCAACTAGACACGAAGCAGGATATACGGTCAGCATTTCAGGTCCGGATGAAACAAAGAACGGTAATGGATATTTGGAAATTACTATTCATTCCGTGAAAGGCATACCCAATAAGCAAGTGCGTGTTGATATTACAGGACAAAAGACAAAGTATCTGAATTTCAAACAGGCAGATGAAAGTATCAAAGTAAGTTTTTCAAATATACCAGAAGGTAGTAGCAAAATCTTTGAATACACAGTAACGATTACTGAAGAAGGATGCCCAATCGTAAAGGATGTTGTTCAGAAAAGAATAACTCATCCGAAACATACTCCAACTACTCCCAAAGAGGAGAATAAACAAAAGAAGGAAATTAAAGTAATATAAATTTTAAACACAATTTTCATGAAAAAGAAATTAATTTTTGCCCTCGGGCTTTTCCTCGCTTTGAGCACAAGTGCTCTCGCTCAAGTAAAAGTGGATAGAGGAACAGACAGTAAAGGTACTGAGACAGTAAAATCATCCAAGAATCGTCATGGCTCTGCTTTATCCATAAAGTATGGTGTCAAGGCTGGCGTCAACCTTTCCAACATGAGCAATGACATGACGTTTGACCCTGGTTTTTCTATGGGTACAGGTTTCCAAGTGGGTGCTCTCGTGAACTTCCATTGGGGGCAAAGAACAGAAAGCAGTCTCCCCGGTACCGGTTTGTGGGGATTACAGCCAGAATTCTTGTTCTCCAATCAAGTTGTAAAAAGTGATGGTGGCAATGTGAAGTTGAACTATATTAAAGTTCCCGTCATGCTGAAGGTATATCCTCTGTCTCGCCTAAGCGTTGAAGTTGGCCCTGAATTTTCTTATTTGATTTCATCTTCACCCAAATCACTTAAAGTAGATGAAGCCACTGTTAAAATTGAAGACTGTAAAGGTTTTAACTTCGGAGCTGGTATTGGTGCAGCCTACGAATTCAACTTCGGATTAATGGTGGGTGCAAGATATTCCATGGGCTTCTCTGACCTCGGTAAAAATTTGAAGTGGAAGAATAATAGTAATGTTCAAATTACAGTAGGTTGGTTATTCTAAACTTAGTATTAACATAATAATAAGAATAAATTTATGAAAAAGATATTGTTAGGTATTCTTACACTAATGACTACATTTGTTTCATGTACTGACCAAGAAGACATTGAGATTGCATATCAAACGGAGTTGAAAGTTTCTGCATCCAAATTATTTGATTCTTTTCAACCTGTACAATCAACGGATTTTGATTTGATGACAGGTTGGAGTGTAAATCTCCGTTCATTTGTCTATGACGAAACAGGATTTCTTGTCGCAAAGTATCAATCAAATTTTCGTGATTTAAAGGATTATCTTATTTGCAATTTAGACTTAGAACCTGGCAAATATACAATTGTTTCAATTGCAAATTTTGAGGGAAGCATGAATAATGAAGATTTCCATTATTGGGATATTTCTGGAGAATCAGACATCACTACCCTGACTGTTACCGAAGATAGCCATGTTTTAACTTGGGTATATGAAACACTTGGAATGGATATTACTGAACTTGAAATAAAAGATATGGCAACTGCAGTCACTATTGACATAAAACCAATAACAGCATTAGTTCAGGTTGAAGGACATTATGATGATATAACTGGATATGGTTATGACGGTTATAGCATGTATACACCAACATGTACTCAATTAAAAATTATGGCAGAGACTCGTACACAAACCGTTAAAATTAACAAAGAACACGATTTTGTTTTTGGTTATATTGAACGGTCTTCATCGTTTCCGATTGCAGATTGGGAACCAAAAGTCACTTTTGATAACAAGAAGGCTTTAACGTCTTTAGCATATCGCGCTTTTTTGCCCGAAAATAATAGAACATTTAAGTGGAGTTGGACACATGATTATAGTGATTATGGTTTGGGAATTATTACAGAAGAAAGTGAGAATACAATTCCAATAAATTTTGAATCTGGTAAACAATATGATATGGATTTGGTCTTGGATATTCCATATTTATTTGTCGAAGAACATGATTCTCAAAGAGATTGGAAAGATAGAGTAAAAGACTATATCTTAAACCAATAAACTAAAATTAGATAGTTGTGATGCAATAAAAATATGAGTTGTCTTCAAAATGCATCACAACTACCACTATCTATAATTGTTATGAACGTTCAAAATGCATTCAACTTAAGCCTAATAACACTCATCGTACTTATTACAAGTATACGAACATCAGCCCAGAATGTAGAACAGATCTATATGAAGAGTGGTTCTGTTGTTGAAGGATATATCGCAAAACAAAAACCGGGTTCGTTTATTACTATCCAATCCTTAAAAGCGACGATTGTTGTTAATAGCGATTCTCTTCAAAATAAGATTATAGAGAGAGTACCTATAGATTCCTTGTCCAACGAATGGAAGCAATGGGCTACAAAAAACAGTAAATGGATTGTAAAAGAAGGCAAAAGATACCTTGAATTATACACATTGGAATTTAGCAGCTACGTATATTCCAAAGTGTTTCTTTTGGAAAAAGGGTCTTTGCTGAAATTCATTGATATTACGCCCAACAAATATGCATTCAAGTGGGGCGATATGTACAGAACTGTAAAGAACAAACGTCCTGCAAACTTATTCTCCGGTCTGAAAGAAGTTCTTGTGTTAAAGGATGGTTCAAAGATTGAGGGACAGATAACCGAGCAATTTCCCGGGAAAGACGTAAAAATAGAAACAGATAACGGAGATGTCTTCTCATATAAATTTAGCCAAATTGAAAGTATTCAAACCGAGAAATTGAATGAGAAAATGAATTTGTGGTCTCAGATTCCATTGCTTGATGTAATCAGACTCAATGATGAGACAACTGAACTTGTGGGATTTATATCTTCCAGAACATTAGGCAAAGACATTGTTTTTGAGTCTGAGGACGGGCACAAGAGAACTATCCAACAAAATCTGATAGCATCATACGCCAAAAGACCAAATGGCAAGTATGTGGAAGTTCATGATAAGTTTTTGAATGAAGACGAAATACTGTTGAATGGGAAGCCAGCATATTTTACACCTCTTCTATCTCAGGGCGAATACCTGCTATTGGGTGAAGTCGTATCTGCACAGTTGACTGTCGGCGACATCGTGTGTATAGAAGCAAGATTCAAAGACCCTAACACCCCTGTAACACTCGTAAAGGCTCACACAGAGAGCATCCCTAAAAAAGACGGGAAAAAGAACGAGCGAATTTCATGGCCGGTCATTACCTATCAAGATTTGGTACAATCTCATGTAGCGGTATCGCGCGAAACCACCCCATTAGGAAATGTCAAAGTTTCATTTCCTGTAAATGAAGTGGGTGACTATGTTCTATATGTACAAGGAAAAAACGAGTACATCGTAATCAATGTCATTGAAAAGAAATATTAAATAGCATACAATTATGACCAATAAGTTAGATGGATTTGATGAAAGTGCAATTGAAGTCTTTCAGATAGCGGAAGCATACGCGAAAGAGAATATGAATGCAGCTATAGAGCCTGCCCATATCCTAAAAGCACTTCTCCACAAGGATATAGGTTTGGTTGCATTCATAGAAAAATCTTTAAATACTGACTATTACTATATATTGGAGTGGGCGGACATGCGGATAAAAATGTCGAAGAAGAGTTCTGACGCTTCGATGAAAAGTTTCTCCGCTTTAACCAAAGCGGTGGTTAGTGAAGCGGATAATATCCGTGCCAACTCTAAGAAGGAATCCATCGATCCTATTTCGCTACTTATTGCCGTCGTTACTCCGGGGGTAGGTTTTACTTTTGAGCAATTGAAAACCCTTCCGCTCCAAAAGGAGAATATTGTAGCGGCTTGTGGCTCTCTGCATAGTAAAATCACAACCTTATCTAATATAGAAACAAAGAAACATTCGAAAGGTTCAGGAAGTAAAAATGTTGAAGCGTATTGCATCCTGAAAAACCAGCAGCAGGCGGACGGAAAGCTACCAGAATCAATAGGCTTTGAAAATGAACTTGGAGAAATTTACGGCATTCTTGGTCGCAAGACTAAATCGAACATTCTCATTACAGGAGAATCAGGCGTAGGTAAAACTGCATTAGTCAATGCATTCGTGCAAGCCATAACCGATGGCAAGGTTCCTACGTATTTACGAAATGCACGAGTCTATGAATTGGATACCATAGCTTTATCTATTGGCGTATCTTACAAGAGTGAGATAGAAGGCAGAATGAAAAAGATTCTGGACGAATTGTCTGATATGGATAATACCATCCTTGTAATCGAAGCCTTCGACAAGCTTATGGACAAACAGGGCACTCTAAATGGTACAATCAACCTCCTGAAAGCCTCATTGAATCAAGGGCTGCTTTGTATCTGCACTTCTTCTATTGAGGGTTTCACCAAAAATATAGAGACAGACAAGGAGATAACAGGAAAGTTTGAACGTCTTATCATAGAAGAGCCGTCGATAGAGGAAACAGAAACGATACTTCAAACAGTTGTAAAATCATTTGAGGCATATCATAACCTCAAAGCATCAGGTGATTTTATAATCAACTCTATCAGACTTGCAAAAAGATATTTTAGCGAAAAGCATTTGCCAGACTCTGCCATAGATTTGATTGACCGTACAATGGCTTTGTTGAAAACCAAAAATGACATGAATCCTGATTCTAAACAAGAAATTGTATGTATTGAGAACCTTATGGAAGTGGTTTCACAAAAAACGGGTATTCCTTTGGGCAATGTTCAAGCAGCAGAAAGAGACAGATTGGTAAATGCAGAAGAGATTCTCAAAAAACGTGTTGTTGGCCAAGACCATGCTATTAAGGCCGTGCTTGATGCCATTTATGAATCCCGTTCGGGATTGAACAAGAAGGGACAGCCTATTGGAAGTTTCTTTTTCCTTGGCCCAACAGGAACAGGTAAAACAGAGCTTGCAAAATCATTGGCAGAATTTCTCTTCCAAGACGACACGGCAATCCTTCGCTTTGACATGTCAGAATACAAAGAGGAACATTCCGTAGCGTTGCTATATGGAGCGCCTCCTGGATATGTAGGTTACGAAGAAGGCGGACTATTGGTCAATCAAATTCGCCAGAAACCATATTCAATAGTACTTTTCGATGAAATAGAAAAGGCCCATCGTTCCGTTTTTGATTTGTTCTTGCAGATTTTGGACGAGGGCAAATTACATGACAGGTTGGGTCGAGTAGGTGATTTCTCTAATGCATTGATAATTTTCACCTCAAATATTGGCAGCCAGTATGTATTTGAACAATTTGGAAAGAATATTATTCCAACGCACAATGATATGCTGGAAGTAATGCAGGGACATTTTAGACCTGAATTTTTAGCACGTCTGACAGAGATTGTACCATTTGCTCCTATCAACGAAAAGATAGTCACAATGATTTTCAACATTCATCTTAAAGGATTGTTGAAAACATTAGATGAACAAAACATCTCTCTGCATGTAGATGACAAGGCTGTTCATAAAATCGCCATGAGTGGCTTCAATGCGCAGTATGGTGCCAGACCGATTCTTGGCATTCTCCGAAAGGACATTCGCCGTCCTTTATCCAAGATGATTATATCAGGAGAATTGAAAGGCGGAGATAATGTAACACTCACAATAGACGAATACAATGAATTAAAATGGGATTTTTCACATTCTGAAAAATCATAATCATCATAATATATGGCAAAAAAAACTGTAATCTCAAAAGTCCTCGATGCCGAGGCTGTTGATGGAATTATCGAATTTCCTCAAAACAAGACTCTTTACGTTGACCAGTTTACAGACATGGCTCCTGTCAAGCCTGGTGAGGTCTTCCAACCGGAAACAATGGAGGATGTTTTCGAACGCTATCAACCGGAAAAGAAGAATGTCCAAATGTTAGATACAGAAGGACGTCCAGTAAAAGAAAACTTCAAGTTCAATGCAATCAAGGACTTTGATGACAAGGAACTAATCAAGCAAAGTGCTTACCTAAGTCAGCAAAAAGCAGCTATGGACTCATACAAGACTATAGAGCAACAGCTTATCAAGAACAAGGTGCTGAGACGTGCATTCGAGGATGAAGATAGTAGAAAACATCTTGTTGCAGCATTGCAAGCACTCCTCGCAGAGTTAGACAGGAATAATTGTTAAACCCGATAGAATTTGGATAATATATGTCAGAAGAATTAAAACCACAAGCTCAGGCAGCAAGTGTCACAACTACTGCAGAAAGTGCATATCTGGAGGAAATCCACAAAATAGAGAATCCGTCTGAACAACTCAAAGAAAGCCTTGAGGGATTAGAGGATTATGGTGACTTTGACTTGCTGGAAACAATGGCGGATGGTCTGGAAAACATGAATCCGGAAAGCAGGGCGGCAAAAAGGATTTTCTTGCAGGACAGCGAATTTGCAGAGCAACGTAAGCATCTTAAAACAGACTTGTTGATGTGGCTAAACATCCTTGACAGCGATGCAACTACCGCATCCGAAGCAGTTGATAAATGCCAAGAAGCTGCAAAGAACGCAGAGAAAAATCTTCTTCAAAACTTAGGTAGTGTGCATGAGCAGACCCGAAAGTTGGAAACCGCCTATCGTTCACTTGGAGGGTTCTTCGCTAACTCCGGTCAAGCTAAATTGAAGTGCTTGAATCTTATTAATGTTGACAAAGAAGATTTAGGAGATCCCGATGGTCGTGTGTTTGCCGCTGTACGTGACGAGTTAAACAGAAGTTTTGACCGTCTTTCTTTAAAAGAAAACTATTCCCTGCTTGTAAGTCCCGGTTATTTGGGAAGCAAGCAAGTTGTAAACATGTGGGGGCAGATGGCATATCGTAATAAAGTAATGCTTGTAACCGATTATGCCGATTCACCGACACTAAAATTATTGAACAAAGGTCTTGATAAGGCTAATCTAAGTGACACTGATGCTTATTTGGCTAATGTAATCATGGCCTGCAACTACATTCTTGGACGCAAGAAGTCCGACGAGACTAATGAAGACGAGGAAGACCTGTTCTTGCCACCTTCAGCAGCAATAGCCGGTCGTATGAGTAATACCGAGGAGACGCCTATTTCACAAGGTATAGCAGGAAAGAAATACGGTACCATAGATATGGCAAAAGGAACCCGTCTGGATTTGCTTAAATCAGAACTTACAGCTCTTATTGACAAAGGTGTCGTACCTATGACTTTCGAGGAAAACAGAGTGATGGCTTTCTCAAACCGTTCGCTTTACAATGGTGCTACTATCGGTTTGCAAGAATATCCAATCGTTCGTGTGTTTGACTGGATTGGAAAGGTATTCTCCAATTTCTTTAACGACGAAGCGTTCAAGAATTGGAACGGCAAACTGGCACAGGAGATAAGAGAACAGGTCATCGACTTTTTGGAAGACTATAAAGGTCCTGGAAAGCTCATTGAAGGATATTCAAATCCTAAGATTGTCCGTAACGAAAAGACGAAGGACATTGAGATTGAAATCGAGTTAAAGCCATTCTTTGCAGCCAAAAATTTCTATATCAAGTTGACTGGACACAATGGAGATAATGGCGTAACAGAATGGACAAACGAAATCAAATAATTCAGTTATTCACAATTAAATTTTTACGATTATGGCAGCTCCAAGAACAGCTCAGCTAAAGGTGGACGGATGCGAAGATCGCGAGGTCACCTATGTACAGTATCAGTTCAATCAGCAGATTGATGTAGAGGGTCAGCCCACAGGTACGACCCGTGGTGGTGTTATCAACCTGAAAGTGAAATCTACCGATGCAGGTAACACTGACTTGTTGGAATGGACATGTGACTCCTACGGTTCAAAGAATGGAACCATCACTTGGCCTAACAAACTGGGTGGTATCATGAAAACCCTTTCATTCATTGACGCATATTGCGTCAGCTATGAAGAGGTCTATGATGACACCAATACAGACCGTATGTATGAGTCTATCACCATCACATGCCGTCAGTTGACTGTCACAGGTAAGGGAAGCGTTGAATACGATAACCACTGGGCACTTTAATAGAACAATCACTAAACACATGCGACTGTCTGTAAATGGCAGGCAGTCGCATCTACAAACGAACAAAGTATATGGCATTTAAGGCTACGCTCGTTATGCATAAGCAGCTGAAAACAGCAGCTGCTGTTGAAGCCGAACAGAATGGCAAATATGAATTGGTTGAATGTGAATACGAGTTCTATCAATCATTGGATGAAAGTGGCAAACCATCTTCAAGGCCTCAGAGTGGCTTGATAAAGTTTGTTATGCCTGCCCAAGGAGATGACGATCTCTTCTTCTATAATTGGATGTTTGATAGGGCAAAAAAATATAATGGCACGATAGAAATGCTGTTATCTACGGATGACAACAAGAAAAAATATCTGCATTTGTATTTCGAAGATGCGTATATGGTAAACATGTACCAATACTTTAACAACAATAACAGCTTACTTGTCAGGACTAAAGTTACATTGAGCGCAAGAAAGTTCACGTTCGGAGGCGCAGCGAACTTTGAGAATGACTGGCAAATGAAATAACAATGGGAAGTGATATCATTAAATCATTGAAATCAAGACTTGCAGATTTGACCTATATCTTATTTGTTATTAGTAAAGAATTTGAGCTTTTAATTCAACATGACGAAAGTCACGAATTGCATAAAGTTATTTCTGACTTGAAAGATTCGAATAATGAGGTCATACGTTTGTATCACGAAATACAGAAGTACGAAAAAAACTTGCAGAACGAATGGTATGACAATGTAGAGGATGCCAATAACCTGCAAAATAGGATTGCAAATCTTCAGCAATCAACAGAAGCCCTTGTTATGGGAAACAAACATTTATTGAATAATATTTACACGCCATAATCACAATCATATTATGCCGATAAAAACAATAGATGACGTATGGGATAATGTTGAGTCCATCGATAGGGATTTAAGTCAAGGACATGTGTCAATACAGGAGGCGTCGCAAGCCGTTGAGCATATTAACAAAGCATGGGATGATTTTGCAAATGATTGCGATACAAGATTAGGGGTTAATCTCAGTACTTTAGTGCAAAATCAGGATGTCTTTGATGCTTTTGGAGGAATCAAACAGGGAGCTGTTACTGGTGTGGGTAGCGTTTCGTCTTTCTTTAATGCTGTTGATTCGTTCAAAGGAGGTTGGCGAGATCCCGAACAAGCCCGACAGAAACTAGAAACTGGATTGGAGCAGATTTCTAATGGAGTAAGGCAACTTGGAACTACAATAAGTAATATTGCAAAAACGGGAAGTGCCATCAGTAACATGCTCGGTATTGGCAAACCAGGAATAAATGCAAATGGAAACCTGATACTTAATCATCCTGTTTTAGATGGCATAGGCTCTTTTGGAGGTTCAATAAACTCTATAGGAACGACATTCACAAATAGCGGAATAATAGGTCTTGCGGGTAGAATGTCTGGTGCAATCAGTAAAAAGGTAAATGTCCGTTCTAATGGAACTGCTACAGGAGGAGCTGCATTTATTAGTCAAGAGCAAGCGAATCTTATCATGCAAGAAGACGGCTTAGGTTCAGAAGATGCAAATTTACTATCACCGCAAAAAAACATGGCAGGAAACGGAGTTCCGTTACAAGCAGAAGGGGCAAACGGAACAGGTGCAGCAATTGGTGATGATGATTACAGTGCAGACCTTATTCATGAAATCAATATAATTCTTGATGGGGGAACTGCATCAGGAATATCCATGTGTACAATAAATGGAGAACAATATAAGATTACGGATTACACCATATCCCAAGAACTTTTACAACCCATGATATTGAATTTCTCTTTGAGCAAGGAAGATAAAACCGAAACGGATAAAGATGTAATATTTCGGGATTCAACACAACTCATAGGGAAGTCAATAGAGATAAAAGCGTCGAGTAAGAAAACCAGTCTGGAAGATGGATCCGCTGCTGATGCTTTTGATTTCAAGGGAGTGATAATAGATGTCAATGCCTCCAGAGCGACAGCTAGTGCTCAATCAGCAAGCATTGTAGCAGCATCATACGATTGCCTTTTGCAAAATGCCCCTCATTGCAGATCTTTTGAAGATAAGGCCTTAAAAGAAATTGTTGAGACTGTGCTCCAACCATATAAGGATATTCAAGGTGTGATAAAGCCACGCTTTGCATCTAAGATTCCATATATTGTACAATATAATCAGAGTGATTTTGATTTCATCAGGATGCTTGCAGTTCGATTTGGAGAATGGATGTATAATACAGGAACCAAATTTATATTCGGAGAATTTGACAACTCGAAATCTGCTATAGCAAACCTGCAATACCCGGGTGGAAGTTTGATGTCATACGGATTAAGTCAGGAGATGAATTCGTTTGCATTCAGTCATCTGGTAAACAATCATTATGCTTTTGGCTCAGGAAAGGAAACAATAAAGAATGCGGGAAACTCTCAGGCAGATAGCAACTATAATGAATGGACAGAAAAGGCTTATGTGGCTTCTAAGCAAAGGTTTGCACAGGAACAGATAACAACATTATCATCGGGAGGATTTGACAACCAAAAAGATGACGAAGGTGCAGACACTATTACTGAATATTCCGTAAAGGTCTTGGCTCACGGTCAGAAAGCACGTTTGATGACAGTACATGGTTCGTCAAAACTCGCGATGCTGAAGATCGGTCAGACGTTCGTGATATGTGATAGTGCTCAAAATATTTCTGGACAGAACACTGACATAAGGCAGAACGCTTTGAGAATAATTGGCGTCAATCACGCTTTTGATTATAGCCAAGACTACTCCAATTCCTTCACGGCAGTCCCAAACACCTGCAACTATCCGAGTTATTCAAATGCAAACATATTTCCTTCCGCGCCGTCCCAACGAGCAACCGTTGTTGAGAACAAAGATGAGCAGAAGTTAGGACGTATAAGAGTGCAGTTCCCATGGCAGAGAGTACAAGATGACAAAATGATGTCACCGTGGCTTAGAATTGCCGTACCTTATGCTGGCAATATCAAGGGGCACCAGTTTATACCTGAAATTGGCGAGGAAGTCATGGTCGGCTTTGAAATGGATAATGCAGAAAAACCTTATATCATTGGAGCCTTATACAATGGAGGTAAAGGAAAACCCGATGAAGAATGGGCTACTTCTAAGGAAGAAAAAGGAACCGCTAATAATATTAAAGCTATCAGAACACGAAACGGTCACACCATTTTGTTTAATGACAGAGGTGATGCTGGTGTAATTGAAATATATGACAACAATAATAATACTTATCATATAACACTGTCAGCCGATGATAAAAAAATTACGATATACTCTGCTGGTGATATTGAAATCAGTGCAGATGGTAGTATATCAATGACAGCCAAAGACAACGTTAATATTAAGGCTAATAGTAATGTTTCCGTCAATGCAGACAAGGAAGTTTCTATACAGGCTTCAAAAGTAAAAGTAAGATAAGATGGAATATGTATGTAGTGGTGCAACATTAAAATGTACAATGGGAACATCTTGTCCCCGTTTGAAAGCTACCCCAAAGAATTTGATACTCATGGGACAAGACCAAGCAAATATCGCAGACTATGTTTCCATGAAGAATATTCCGAGTTTTGGGCGATGCCGTTCATTAGGATATCCTCCAACCGCTTCTGCAACAGCCGCACATCATGGGAAGTTGACTCCTATGCCATGTGTTCCGGGCACATGTCCCAAATGGAGTGTTGTGGACAAGAACAGTCTTGTGTGTGGCGAACCTGCATTGCTGAAGCCAGCTATATTAAAATGCGTTTATGGCGGAACCATTTCCATTGTATCACCTGGACAGAATAAGGAGATTAAGAAATGAGCAATCTCATAAAGATATACATACTACTCTTTACCTTGTCATTTGTTGATATAGATGTTCATGCACAAAGTATAAGCAATTTTGAAAAGTTACAGAACACGACTTTACAGTATTCTCCAAATAAGAAGCAAAAGAAATCAAAACAAAGAACTAAAGGGCAACAGGAACAAATAGAACTAAGCCTCAACGATTCCCTTTTTAAGGTGTTTGACGTTGATATAGATTTGACACTTGGAGAAACCTCGTCTGATGTTTCTTGGGGAGATCCTGTAAAGGCCCCACGCATCAGATGCAATAAGGCAAGCAATCTTTATGGTCCCGTAAGGCACTATGCAGATGGGAGTATCAGATGGCATCGAGGTTTTGACTATTATGCGCCGAAAGGAACTCTTGTATATTCAGTAGGAAATGGTGTTGTGTCGTTAATTCAAAACCATCCAGATTACGGTTTGTGTGTACTGATAACCCACAAAAGACCGAAGGCAACATATTATTCTTTTTATGCCCACCTAAGTTCTATTTCTGTAAAATATGGCGAGACAGTTAAAAAAGGTTCGGTCTTAGGTAAGAGTGGAGTGACGGGAAACGCATACAACCTCAGAGGCCAAGAAGAGCATCTTCATTTTGAATATCGTACAAGTCCTAAGCATGGAGATAGGAAACAATCGAATCCCAATGCAATTGTAAAAACAAAATTTTATAGTGCTGACCCTAAAAACAAATGGCAATCCAACGTAGGTGTCATCAAGAAAGGCAGCATGGATATTTTTTAGTTCTATGAATATTGAGAAGCCTGATATTCCCAAAGGTTTAGATGCAGACGTAGCCATGTCAGTGGTTATCCCACATGTCGATACGGCTGCGAATAAGGAGGCTTTGTATTCTTTTGAATTTAAGGGCGTTTCAGAACGCACTGCATTAGGAGATAATCTCTGTATATCTGTTAAGAATAGACAGAATACTTCTTCTATTGTTAAATTTTCCTTGAAAAGGGATAGCTTATACCATATCCTACCAGAGTACTTATTTCATCCGTTAGATCATTATCTTGGAACTGATGGCGATACAGAGGAATTTGACAAACGATACAAAGATCAAGAAGAACAAAAGAATAAGGCATTAACATACTTCAAGCCATTTGACAGGCAATTTCAACTGTTAAGAATCAGCTTCCAGAGATGGCTCAATGAAAATATATTCTCAGGGAATCAGTTTGTGGCTGATTTCATAACAGAGGGATATGACGTTAATAAAAACAATCCTTTTATCAACGCTGTATATCCATGTATCTATTGGATAAGATCTTTTCGTGGTAACGATAATATGATTGAAACGGCTTTAGGATATGCTTTTGCGGGCAATGCAACTATCGTCAAAGAACGCAAAGAGGTAAAGAGTCCAATATCAGATGAGGTTCCTTGCACGATTGGCAGCGATTTGGATGAAATATACTGTGGTGCCACTTATAATGATTGGAGAAATGTTTGGAGTGTTTTCTTTCAAACAGAGATTAAAAGTGAGCAGCATCTGAGTCTTATGAAAGAACAAATACATGAATTTAGCATCTTTTTCTCTTCATGGTTCTTGCCTGTAGAAGACGAGATGTTTGTGGAATTTGGAGATAGGTTAGCCGTTCCGATATTACAGGTAAATAGACATTCGGACGGTATTTACTTGAATTACAGTACGCAATTAATATAGTGAAATATGAATAATAAATATCGTGTAGATTGGCAAGCTGGTATGCGCCTTACTGATGAAATATTCCGTTCTGCTGACGAATTTCATCTGTCTTGCTTACAGCCATTGTATTCGATTCTTGTGAATGGTGATTATGGTTTTCTTAGTCTTCCTATTTTCCGTTATGAGTTGACGGAATCCACATTGTCAGTTACAGAGCTTCAAGCGGATGCAATTACTAATTCCGGGAAACTCATTCAACTGTCGTTCACCCGTGAAGAAAGGCTTTTGTTTCAGAACGTCAAACTTCCAAACATTACGGAACCGTTTATTTTGTATATTGATAAATCTTCCGATAAGACCGTCAAGATAAACGGAGCAAACAAGGCGGTGCCACTCTGTGATGCGGATTATCAACTATTGATAAGAGCGGAGAGTGAGCATTATAATAACCCCGATGCCGTTCCATTGGCTCGCTTCTTGTACAAACATGGCTGGAGTCAAGATACTACGTTCATTGCACCATGCGTTTCTTTAAGAGCAAACGGAACATTATTGCGCTCGGCTTCAAATTACGCGGTTGAGGTAGAGGCACTCGTTAGAGCACTCAAAGAAACTGTGGATTCAGAACAGTATGTTCTTGTGATGTCCATTCTCCCATCTCTTGTACGTATCATGATTGAAGTACAAAAAGAGTCTGACGTAATGACACCTCGTCATTTGATTACACTGATGCAAGAAGGAATACAGACATTTCTCACGTTATCAGATATGGAGGAAGACATTGTAATTCCAGAGAGAGAACGATGTATATCTTTTGTTGATTCACATTACACTCCTTATGTAATTCATGAGATGGTCAATGACGGGATGGAACTGACTCACGCGCTTATTCCCACTGTCAAATCGTTCAGGAAAAGAGAGGTAAGAGTACAAGAGCCTGAAGTGGAACGTGCAAGACCTGTACGGCGAACAGGCTGTACAGATAGCATTCGTAAAAAACATCACTAATGTATTATAGTAATTCTCCTATACGGTTTGTAGTTGACGAACAACTTAATCTTCAAATTGAGCGTCCACTTACCAATGTTTCATCGGTTATTGATAATTGGGTTGACACTGTTGTGTTTACTAGTATCAGACGATTCAAGGCTGATGAGGAGTTTGGATTTAGTTTTTGGGACAACGAGTTCATCGCAATGAACTTGGTCGATTTCAACCACGGGGCAGATTACAAGATTGTCAAACGGAAGGACAATAGAGAAGAGAAAGTGCAAATGTCAAGAGCTGGCATCCGGCAATGTGAAAGAAGTGTTCGGGACAGCATTCTATACTATATCCCATTTCTGAAGAATCTGGAAGTTGAGGTTCAACTGAGTATGGAAAAGAACAAGTACTCACGTCGTGGAGAGAACAGCAAATATGTTGTTAGGGTGCTAGTAAAAGGACGTTTGGCGTATAACGAATATGTTGGCGTCCGTGAAGGCGAGTACCATCGTGAAGTGGAATTTTTCATGGATCCGTTCTTAAACAATAAATAATGGATATAAAAGTACGAAATAAAGTAGCCGAGATACAGCAGACGTTGGAGCAGGAAGAACAACGAATATCATTGTCCGACCCTGTTGCCAAGATGATGCTTGTTGCGATGGCTCATCAATCCTGCGAAATAGAGCGGAAGATTGATAACTCTATTTCAAGACTTTCGGAATATTTCTGCGACCAAGTTCTGCAAAGAAGCAATTTGCAAGCGCAACCTGCGGTATCGGTAGTAAATATTGGCAACGGACGAGAGTATAGTCCTTATTATATAGATGAGAACGAGGTTTTCACTTATAAGGAGACAAAATGCAATTATCGTCCAATCTTCAAAAATAGGATTATACCAGGACGAATTGTTGCTTGCTTCATGAATAATATGCTGTTGAGACCTTGCGCAGTGCCTACACAAGCCACATGGCCAGATGAAAGACACAAAAGCGAAGTGTGGTTGGCATTCGACGCTTTAGGTGAGGTTAATACGTTAGAGGATGTATCTATTGCATTGTCGCATCCTTTGCCATCAGAACTGTTGACAGCTGAAGTTGGTGATGTACAGATTCCTATGTCTTTAGTCATGAAAGATATGCCACGAACCCTGAACTCTAATTTTATGCTATTGGAGTTTTGGAGAAAATGCTTGGTTCATTACGGTATGTGGATATATAGATTCGGGGCATGTCCCAATAAAAGGACACTTCACCGAGGCGAAATACCGGCTTGGATAATGGATTCATACGCTCAGGAAATTATCGAGCCGTTTGTGGGTAATCGCTATCTATGGATAAGGATAAAATCATCAAAGGGTATTTCCTTGCCTCTTGATACTGCCATCTTATTAAACAGCATTCCTGTCGTTAATTACGACATTCAAGATGTTAAGTTAAGCTATAGCGAGCCTATTCAGCGTTTGGAGAATGAAAAGACCGGAACATACTTCATTGATGTAGTGCAGAATCAAGAGCAGGTACCGGATTATTTTATCCGTGATTTTGATGTCTGTCAATACGATAATGAGCGTATGCGTGATGACATCACTAATCTATACCATCATTACGTGAACGATTATTTCGCATTTGTCGATAACAATTCATTGCACGATGGGGCCACTCTACGCTCGTTGCGTCAGTCTATGATGCAAGTGTATGATTCCTTGGATGAATATCGTGCTGGCAATACCCAACCTTTCGGTGGTGCGTATGCCATTCGCAATCCACGCAATAATCAGCAGCCTATGGTTCTCACTTATTTTACAACAAATGGAGACCGAGGGAATTTGTTAAGAAGAGGTGATAAGCTTACGTCTACAAATGTTGCCATTGGTAACATTGAGGTGTTGATTGATGCAACTGGTGGTAGAAACAAAATTAAGGATGCAAAAACTCGAAAGGAATTGGCAAAGCACATAGTAAACAGCAATGACCGCTTGTTTACGAAGATTGATGTTCTGCAATATTGCAAGATGGAATTCATGCGTGCCTTTGGAGAAGATGTCATTGGCTATTGTCAAATATCATTATCGGAGAGTAATATGCCTATTGATGGTCGAATAGAAAAGTGCATTGTGGTGCATTTCAATATTATATCAGAGACACTGAAAGAAAAAATTAACAATTCTGATTTTTTTGATTACTTGATGATAAATATTGAGTTAAAAAAGAGTTTTAGTTACAATTTAATAATATCATAACATTTCTTTATGCCCACTATATCAAAGGAAATTTTAGAAAATCTTGGTGACATCGTTAAACAGTTTCATACAGCTTTGACAAAAGGTGGCGCAGAAGGAATAAAAGCAGAATTAGCAAATTGTAAATGTAGCAATCCATTTGGAATGGGAGTGATACTTTCTAAATGGGATAACGTCCTTTATAAATTAGATAATGTAGCAAATAAATTAAAAAAAGGTAACTCTGATGATATCATTGAGGCTGTTACCGAATTATCTAAAAGTATTGCGGATTTACAACTTTTCATATTAAGCATTGCAACAGAAGTCGGAAGTTTTGTACCAGGACCGATTGGAATTGTATGTAGTATAGCTTTAGCTATTGGTTGTTTCGCTATTGGAGATATACCTGGTGGCTTTTTGAATTTGATTGGTGCTATACCTGGAGCCAAACTTGCTAAATATCTACCAATCGGAGCTTTGAAAACATCAATATTAAACTTCAAGAATGTTCTTTTCTATAGATGGGGATATAAAGTATCCGCATCCACAGAAAAGGCAGCCAGACATTCGGAAAATTTTAGATTTAAAGAAAGTTTTGATGGCTATTTTTCAAAAACGATAAAAAGCACAAGAGACAAGTTAAGCAAGATTGGAGATAAAATAGAGAAATCAAAAGAACAAATCTTAACAAAACTGGATGACGGTTGGAATGTAGCAAGAGAAGATTTACAAGCAGAAAAAAGTTTTGAGTATATGCTGAATCGGTCAATGTTTCATTATTGAAAAAAAATAACTAATATCAAATGATACAATGTAATAACTGTGGCTATCCCGTCATGAATGGGATGCACACTTGCCCAAATTGTTTGGTTGAAATGCCAAGCGAAATAGTTGCACCTCTCCCTATTGAAGAGGAAGCATACGAGTATAATGAAGATGAGATACCTATCTGTTTATTGCGACCGATTTCATTACCCAACGAAAGGGAAATGACAGAGAAAGTATATGAAGAAGGTGCGGAAATATATCTTTCTCGTGAGAATACCGTTCCACATGACAGCTCCATAGACGATGAAGAACAAGCATGTTTGTTCTTTTCTGATGGTCACTGGTTCATAGAAGACCGCTCTCGTGATAATTCTACGTATGTTCATGCTGGTGCTGGCATCAAATTGGAACCTGGTGATATTATAAGAATGGGGACAAGAGAATTTGTATTTGATATAACAACTCGTAAACAATAATAATATGTGGCCAACTATAATTAGGATTATTTCAGGTAGATGTGTTGCTGTTGGTTCTAAAGTAACTGCCGTGGAAGCAATTGTGGCAATAGCACGTAATCTCCCACGGTTCTCTTCTGTTGTTGTTAGCAATAAGGGACAAATTGCAAGAATCATTCGAATAATGGCAGATATAAAGGCAAAGAATGCTTGGATGCCATCATTTGAATTAGCAAAGACCGCTCTTGCTGGTGAAAAAGGTATAATCACAATTTTTGGTAATAATATCCTTGACTGTGCAGAATTCTTTGCTGCTTTATGGGAAGCGTTAATTAAGGCCAAAATAATTATTTTAGGGTAATATGATGGTAAAACATACAGTTCAACGCTGCGATTTTCGCATGCATGACATGATAGATGGTAAGTTTAGAGTGGAACGGGTGTTAAGTTCAACTCAGACTGACCAGAAATTCAAGGTGAACGACACAGCGGGCAAGGAATACATATTAAAGCTTCTCAAACTTTGGGAGGTTGAGCCACGTCTTAGACAAAGTGTAATACAATCTACCGATAGCGAGATCAAGAGTTGCCAAATAAAAAGCAACTACCTTACGAACATCGTTCATACGGGTATAGTTAGTGGTAATCCTTACCTCCTTATGGAGTATTGTAAATCTACCGACCTGTCACGTCATTTAAGAGATAGCAAACTAAATGTAATTAAGACCGCCAAGGAGATTCTATTCGGGTTGCGCGACCTGCACCAATCAGGAAAAGTGCATTGTCAACTGACACCAGAGAATATCCTTCTATCTGATAACGGTCATGTAATTCTAACCAATTATGTGATATTAGGAGGCAGAGGTAATTTGTTTACAAAGAAAAAGACGAGCACTCACTCACGATTTGTTGATAAGTCATTAGCATACCAAGCACCAGAATTATATCGTTTGGAAAGGTGTTTCACAGTACTACCGTCAGTTGATATATTTTCATTTGGTGTCGTCTTGTTCCAATTGCTAACAGGAGAATTACCTTTTGGAAGATTAGTAACCGAAGCGGATTCTATTCAATATCAATCACGTATAAATAATAGGGATTGGAATAGGAACTTATTACAAAGAATCAATCAATGTGATATGTGGATGGAGATTTTAAAATCCTGTCTTTCTCCTGACATCGCTGAACGCGCAAAGAACGTTGATGAAATACTAAGTAAGTTTTCTGAAGACGAATATCGTTATAACGGAGTTGCCGGAAGTAATGTGGAAGCACCGAAGTCCATAATAAATGGAGTTATGTTGCATATCATGCAGGGAGACGAGTTTGGCAAATGTTACAGATTGCCAGAAATAATGCAATCTCCTAAAAGGATTGTGACTGTGGGGAGAGAAGACAACTCGGTGTTCAACATGATACAATTGGTAGAAAAAACATCTACCTATATATCTCGTCGTCATTGCACCCTTGAATTTGATGACGGACAAAATATCTGGTATATCAGAGATGGTCAATGGGACAGAAATGCAAAAAAGGGATGGACCAATTCTTTGAATGGGACATACGTGAACTCCGAAAAGGTTTCAGAAGAAGGACATGAAATCAGTCCGGGAGATATTGTCTCAATTGGTGATATCAAATTAAGAGTTGAAGCATATTAACGACTAAATATATGAACATTATAAAACTACAAGGCGAAGTAGAAAAGCGCATAGGCATATACTATGAATACGACGTGGATTCCATTCCTCTTGGCGAAGGAGGAATGGGACGTGTCTTTAAGGGTTATCGTGTAGTTGAGCGTACAGGAGAACGAAAGCCCGTCGCCATAAAGGCAATTTACGACAATATCCCAGAACGTGTGGTAGAACGCGCACGAAGGGAAGCCGGAATCCAGTTGGACAATGACAATCTGATAAGGATGTATGGCTTTGTCAAGACAACGACCTACTATGAAGGCGAAAGCAAAGTACATTATCATGTGATAATGGAATTGTTGGTAGGTGTCACGCTTGAAAATCTGATTAATGGCATAACAACGGATCAAAATGGAATGCAAATACCATTTGCAGCGGAACTATACACCCAATATTCTCAAAATCGAGTCGTAGCAGTTGTGCAGATAATGAAATCTATATTGTTTGGCGTGATGGCTTTACACGATAAGGGATATATCCATCGTGATATTGACCCTTCTAACGTGATGATTACAATTGACAGAAAGATAAAGCTGATCGACTTCGGAATATGCAAACAGATTGTTTCATTGGAAAGTGTCGATAAGGCTTTGACAACAACAGGCGTATTCATGGGCAAGGTAAATTACGCTGCACCGGAGTTGGTCTTGGGTGATGTAAAGAGTCAAAGCTACACTACTGACATATATGCTTTAGGCGTACTGTTATTCCAATTATATACAGGACATCTTCCGTTTAGCGGAACAGATCAGGACATCCTATCAAGCAACTTGCATAAACAACTCCCTTTGAAAGAAATAGAAAGAGGTGATTTGAAAAAGATAATACGCAAAGCCACTGAGAAGATGCAGGCGAAAAGATATGCTTCTGTAACAGAAATGCGGGTGGATATTGAACGCCTGTCAACAAAGAAAGCCGCCAATAACAACAAGGTCAAAATAATAGGAGGCATAGTCGGCACCGCCGTTCTCGTGGTTGCAATTATATTCATTGGAATTAAAATGGTTGGACACAAGGATGACAATCCCCAAATGAGTATTGCACAACCAACTTGTGAGCAGCTTTATGATGAAGCAACTCAATTGTTGAAACAAAAGGATGACATAAAGTTACAGTTGCAAGGAAAAGAAAAACTCAAAATCTTAGTTGAGGACAGCCTGTTTGCACCAGCGAAAATGAAATATTATATCCTTTTGCTAAATTCAAATATCCCAGCCGAAGTAAAGAAGGGATTCTGCGAATTAGAGAAAATTGCAAAAGAAGATACAACGAATGCTGTCGCTATGTTTGAATGTGGATTAACACTTTCAAAAGCCAATAAGTCTTTTAATGTGCCAACAATCCGACAGTCATTTATCGGCATAGGACCCAAACTGAATGCAGCAAACATGTGGTTGCACAAAGCAATGAAAATAGACACGCTTGATTACAAGTCTGTGTATTGGACTTTCAACAACTTGATGGAAATAAAATTAGGAGGAACTGACTATTCGGATATAGATTCAAAAATCATAGAATTATATGATATGTTTGAACAAAGAATTGGGCATTATAAAGATGATACATCAAACGTCTATCGCAAGGCTATGGAAAGTGATGTAGAAACATTAAGAGCTTGGGGATTAATAAGGTAAGTATTATGAATAGAATATGGATATTATTTATGCTGTCATTAATGTCTATTTTGACAGTCAATGCTCAGGGATTTGGATATGACAGCAAAACTGAAATAGGGAATGGTCTGTACAAAGTAAAAAGTGGACAATGTTATGGGATTATTGATGACGAAGACAACGTTGTGGTATCGGTTGAATATCAGGATATCCTGTATCGACAAGGTAAGGCTTTGCTGACAAAGGACAACATATTATATGGCGTTGTTGACTCTTTGGGAAAAGTCAAATCATTCGAGCCAAAATACAAAATTCATCCACAATTCAAGTATATTTACGATGGCCATATAATCGTTGGGGATTCCAAATGGGGCTATTTGTCAGAAGATGGGGAACCGCTTTTCTTTAATACGAAGTCAATGGGAGCTTTTATATTTCGTAAGAAATCATTCATGGTATTTGACGATGTATATCCTTTTATTGATGGACTTGCGACTGTTTTCTTGAAGAAGACGGGATGGAGACATATAGACAAAACAGGTAAGGAACGATTCGTACTTAACAATAAAAAAGCCGTGTCAGAGTTCCGTTCCTCTGTTTATAAAAATGAATGCGTTATTGTTACGGATGAAGGCATTAAACAATACCAAGAGAATGATGAAAGATACGCCGTGGTCAAACGGATTTTATCAACATCGGCATCTGGAAGAAGAAATAGTACGAGTATTCCAACCCGGAAGATATTCTATGACGAGGGTACGCTTGTATTGGACTCTTTAATGCGTGTTGAGAAATTCGAGACAAAAAATGATTCTATAGTATTCATAGAAAAGCTCAAACCTGCTATTGTTGAAACTCCACAATTCACAAATCCAGCGGACATTTTGTCCGTAAAAGATAATCTACAGGTGGAACTTACGAATAGAAATATTCAAGCTAATGTAAAAGGGAAAGCTTATACAGAAGTAAGGATCGTAAATAAATCTCCCCAAAAATTTGAAGATTTGAAAGTCTCACTAAAATGTGGAACTACGACACGGGAATGGGAAGGCTCCTTGGAGGGCGGTTCTGAAATACATTTGTCTTTGAATATCCCAGCAACTTTTTCAACATCACAGATCAAACGCAATGTAATAGTACATATAGAATATAAGGATGAGGATGTTGAATATAAACTTCCCTTGACAATAAAAAGATACACACCTATACGGTCACGATAAGTCTTGACAAGTATTGGAGAGTAAAGCTGTAAAAAGGATGGCAGGATTTAATGTTCTTGCCATCCTTTTTTTACAGCTATCCCATTATCAACTATAGCCCTTGCAATACACCCACAAAATTGCTACAAATACACAAATGGAGTGAACAACAAGCAAGGTATTCATCCATCGGTCGGAAAGCCAGATACCTTCGTTGTCGCGGAGGCGTCTGGCTAACTTGTTTCTATGCCTTTCCAAAAGTTCTTCCTCCGCCTTGATGTGAGCTGCGGAACATTGGTTTACCTTTTCCAGTTCGTCCGTGCCGACTGTGGCTTGTATGACGGTATGCCGTTCCGCTTTTACAATGGCGTTGCAGATGCCGTCCACGATGTTGTCCGCACTGTCCTTGGCGGCGTTCAGAGCATTGAAAGCTGCACGTTCTCGTTTGACCGTGTGCATCAGGCATCCATGTATGCCGTGCAGCTCCTCCTTTACCTCATTGATTTCCTTGAGCAAATTGCGCAATTCGGCAATTTGGCAGTTCACTTTCAGTAGCAGTCCTTCAAGCTCCTGCTTGTCCTGCTCCAGTTCCTGTCCGGGTGTATAATTGTTAAGCCGCTCCCGTAGGGCAGACGTATCGGGTTGTCTCATTGTCACTGATGTTTTTTAGGTTTGTCATTTACGTTTCATTCCTGATTTCATTTGTCTGCCTATCCTGTGCGAAGCCTCCCGCGCACAACGGCGCATGAACTCAATCTCGTCCTCTTCTGGGTCGCGTCCCCATTTGAGGTCGGACTGCGAGCCGCCTCCGCCACCGCCGGAAACCTCCCCGTAAGGAGAAGCGACAAGCGTAAAAAAGGCAATCGCCAGATTCTGCAAAGCCTGCCAGTTGGCCAGTTTCCGAAAGTCGAACTCGTCATTCAGGCAGTCAAGCACCTTTTCGGGGATATAGCGGTCGTAGTTCTTCCCACCATGCTCAAACTCCGTGCGCAGGCGGTCGGGTTGCCACTCCGTGTAACTCTCATAAACCGGATTGTTCCGTCCTGCATCGGTCTGTGGCTTTTGTGCCATATCTCTGGAAACGACCGGTTCCGGTGCCGTTACTACAGACTGTTTCGGTGTAGGACTTTCCTGTTCGGCCTGTCCGGGATGCAGTTTCTCCCAAGTCTGCTCGATACGGGATGCGGTCAGGTTTCGCCCTTTTCCAAGTTCCGAACCCTTGAACCTTGAACTGCCCTTGTGAAGCACATAGCCGCGTATCACGCCATCATTGTCCTTGCGTGGATAGAGCGTGTAACCTTTGGCAGCAAGTTTCTCCGCATAGCCCTCCCAAGACCATTCGTCCAGTTCCCGCAAAGCCTCCATGCAGTCCTTGCTGACTTGCGGAATGCGGCTTTCATGTATGTGTTGGGCTGTTATCCATCCCCTTTGCAGGGCAATTTTCTCCGCCGCCCGATGTGCGCGGATGTGGATGGCGTGGTCGTTGTTGATGTTCCCGTCCTCGTCAATCCTGCACACAACGGCATGGAGGTGTGGTATGCCGCTGTCCGATTCCTCGTGCAGCCACACGCTGGACTTGCTGCCCGATATGTTGGTCGGCACGGAGATGACCTCGCCGTCATTGTTCAGAATTTCCTGGTTGTCGTAGGCCGCCGCGAAATCGTTCCACAGTTGCTGCCAGTCCTTGATGGTGAAGTCCCCGGTATTCTCCATTGCCGGGCTTATCTCCAAGCGTATGACGTTGTTTTTGATGTCCGGGCGGTCCATGGTAGTGAACTTCATTTCCGTCCAGATGCCCGAAGCGTCCATGCCCTGCGGCATGAAGTTGTCGCAGATGCGCGTTATCTTTTCGGGGTGTTTCTTGTTCCTTGATTCTCCCGACACATACAGCACCGCCCTGATGCCATGACTGATGGATTTTGCCTTGGCTATCATACGGCATCCTCCTTGGTTCCTTCGTCTGTTGTCCCTGCCGGGTAACTGTTCGCTTTCTGCGCGGACTGCAGGAAGTCGGTGACATGGTCTGTCACCCTCGCCACTTTCTCGTACCATTCGAGCATGGTAGGCTGATGGTGGAAAAGGCGTATCTTCTCGTCATCGTTCAATCCGTGCAGGGCGTTGGCGAAGTTCACCATGTCCGTCCGGCACGCCGCAAGCTGCCGTAGGCCGTCCACCTCCGTAACCGAAAGCCGCTGCCTTGGCCGGTAGTTGAGTGCCCTTGCCCGTATGAAGTCGCTGCGTGTCATGCCGCACTGCCCGGCGGTGCTTTTAATCCGGGAAAGTTCCTGCTGCGTGACCTTGGTGACCACCACCTTGTCACGCCTTATAACGGGCTTTTCCTGCCCGGATTCCTGATTCTCCTGTATTAAAGTATCTTCGTGTTCCATATATAACTGGTGTCCTTGAAATAATCGTGAAACGGTATCTAAAAAAAGGGAAGGTGCGAGCCTGCGAGCGGCTGGGACAACGGTTTGCCAAACCGTTGCGAGAACGTCGTGGTAATACCGTCCGGAGGCGGTAATACCTCGGCATATCTCGCAACTCAACGCTATCGCTCCATGCCACTCCACCCGTGCGTCTGCCACTTCCTGCGCGGAACGGGTGCCGGTTGTTGCCGGACAGCGGAACAACAGGAAGGGCGTTTTTTTTGCCCTGCCATTGTCGGCCGGGCTGTTTTCCCGGCTGCCATCCGGTTTTTATTCTTCCCTCTGTTCATAGGTAAACGGGTTGGAAATGACTATGCCGTCCGCTGTTTCCCACCCACGGATGCACGGGAAGGTTATCACGGAAGCCACCCTTGAACGGCAGGTGTAGATAAGCCCCAACTCCGTAAGTGCGGCCAGCAGGTTGCGTATGCGCTTCCTGCCCATGTTCCATCGTGCGGAAAGCTGTTCCTCGGAATACTGCACCTGACCTGCGGAAAGCGTGAGCGGCCTGCGGAAGCCCTTGCCTTCTCCGGCTGTAAATGCCATTCTCGCCAGCAGGTCGCCAAACAATATGAAGTTGCCTGTTTCCCTGCCGTCATCATTCTTCGTTGTCCCACACAACCATTGCAATGCCTTATGAGAAAAAACTAATGACAGGGACGTGATACCTGCCGGGTACATGAAAATAGATGTTTCCTGGTTCATGATTTTTTATTTTTATAAATGTGATGTTGCTTTTTGTCCGAAAGGAATGAAGCCATGCAGGTGCCGATAGGGAAATACCGTCCTGCTTTTTTATTGTACCCTGCACGGCTTCATCTTCCCGTAATCGTGTGTCAGATGAAAAAGGGCAACGGCTGTTCATGCAATGCCCTGAATTTTCTTATCCCGAAAGCAGGGAAGAAAGAAAGAGGCTGTATGAATGTCGGCCAAATGCCTTTCCACCTTTTGCATGCGGTTACTTGCCGGCTCCGTTGTTTCCTGTGTTTGCCTGTGCCGGTTGTACGGATGCCGGACGTTTGGCAAGGTTTGACACGGCACGGCTGATGTCCTCCGCGTTTACCGCAATGGAAAGCAATGCCCTGTTTACCGTCACCAACTGCTGTTTTTCGCAGAACTCCGCCACACGTTCCAGCAACCCGAACGCGCGGTTCAGCCGATGTCCCTGTGCGTTGTCCGCCGTCAGTCGGTCGTTGTCCGTGCTGCTGTTGAGATAGCGGTTGAGCGCAAGGCGGTCGTCTGAGGAAATATTGTCTGCCGTCACCTTGCCGTCGGCAACGGCGATACCCACGCGCAAGGCATCCGCCTCATAGATACCCACACTCTCTAAGAATGTGCGGATGGCCAGTACATCTTTCCCGGCTGTCTCACGTTTACGGTTCTCGTTCTTCTTTTCTGTCGGAACGGCTGCGGCTGTGCCGGCCTGTCCCATGTTCCTGTTCTGTTCCATTGTTACAATTTGTTTTTAGGTTGAATAAAAAAGTTGCTTACTTCCGTCCTACAAGGTAGCGGCCGGCTTCCTCCGCAATTTCCTCCTGTGACGAGATACGTACCCCCGTGAGGAAAGCGTCCAGATCCTCTTTCTTGAAGAAGCACAGCTTGCCCGTCGGCTTGTACATCGGGATAGCCCGGCGCATCATCAGTTTGCGGAAGTAGGAAAGCTTGAAGCCGCAATACTCGGCCGCCTCCTTGGTGCTCAAAAGTTTTCTTTGCTCTGTCATGTGCGTATATTTTAGTGAATAATCTGCTTCGCCTTTGTCGTGGCGACAGTGCAAAGGTATGGTGGAATTTTCCCGAAGAGAATACTGTAAATGGAACATTCAGAGAAATTTACGGATTATAAATGCAACTATAAATGGAGCCAAAACGAAGTATAAAGGAACTCTAAACCCTCCATAATCCCGGATTGTCCGCACATGGCAACTTATAAGTGCGGAAAGAAACAGGACTGTTCGCGGACGGGCATAAAAAATCCCGCCATCGGGTTACGGTGACGGGAACCAGAAAAACAGTTTTATAAGAACTATATAATAAGGTGGAGGTCAGATTTTCTTGAACTCTTCAAGGTCGTAGGTGTCAAGCCTCGGACGAAGGCGGGTCGCCTTGCGCAGCAGTTTGGCGATATGCCTCTGGTGTTCGGACGGGTTGTCCCTGTAGGCGGTCTTGAAGTTGCTTGCCAGCTGTGCGCCGTTGTTGAGCGGCCAGAACTTCTCGAAGATGACCCATTTGCCTTTCCTGATTTTTAGGGCTGCGCAAAGGGCACTGGCGATATAAGCATACAGTGTCTGGTTTATTTCGTCATCCTCCTTTTTCATCAGCGGCCGGAAGTCCGTGTCAAGATAACCGTCCTCACGGAACAGCACCAACAAAAATAAGGCATCGTTGGTCTGCAATGATTCGGGCAGTTTCCTTATCTGCTCCGGCTGCACCTTTGAGACAAGGCTGTCGTAGTGCCTGATTTCATCCTCCTGCTTCATCGTGGCAGGTGGCGTGGACGCTGACAGCACGGCTTCGATTTGCTTTTCTACGGGATGGCTGGTGTTCTGTCGTTTATTCGGAACAAGTCTGTTCCACCTTTGCAGCAGCCATGATTTTATCTGTCTGCCGTATGCCATACCGATGGTGCAGGGCAAAAGGAAAACCACGGCAAAGAGTGAGGCCATGACAATGCACGTGCTCCAGTCCATGCGCTTGTCCGGTGTAAACACAAATGCAAGCAACAGCGAAAGCACGAACCATGAGGCGGCCAGGACGGAGCGGTCTTTAGAGAGCCACTTGTCTATGATGATGTCATACAAAAGGAAAAATTCGGCAACCAGTCCTATCCATCCGGCAATGGAAAGGGTGGCAAACACAAATCCTGCCGTGGTCGCTCCCATGCGGAAAGCGATGGCGGCAATCATACCGAATGCGGTTGCGGCTACTACCGTAAGCGGCAATAGCATCGTAAGAAAGTTATCGGAGATTCGTTTCATAAAAGGTGCTTATCGAATTAAAATATGCCATTCAGTTTGTTTACGGCGGCTATCTTGTCCTCCATCAGCACTTCCGCATAAATCTGTGTCGTTGCGACAGAGGTGTGCCCAAGCAGTTGGCTTACCGTAGCTATGTCATTCGTGGCGGCAAGGGTCAGCGTTGCGAAGCTGTGCCTACCGGTATGGAAGGATACCCTTTTATGGATTCCGGCCCTTTTCGCCATCTTCTTCAGGACGGCGTTGCAGCCTCCGCATGTGCCTATGTCAAAGACAAAATCGTCTGGTGTCTTGTTGCCACGCTCAGGCATCCATGCCATCGCATTTGTACCCAAAGGGACGGCTACAGGCTTCTTCGTCTTTTTCATCGCCTCTATCCTTATCACCATCCCGGACTGTGACCGTTCGATGTTGCCCCACTTCAATTGTTTCAGGTCGCTGTAGCGCAGACCTGTGAAACAGCTGAACAGAAATGCCATCTTGGTCGTGGTGCTTCGTGTCTCCACCTCCATCAGCCTGCGCAGTTCCTCACGGGTCAGGAAATCCCGTTGGTCTGTCGGCTTCTTTATCCGCTCGTCTCTTGACAGCAGGTGATAGGGATTGCACTTGATGACACCGTCCCTTGCCGCTTGGTTGAGCATCGTGTTCATCTTCAGCTGGAACAGGTGCATGGTCGATTTGGCCAGCCGTTCTGTCTCGCCGTCAGAAGTCTGGCACCCATAGACATCGGTCATGTAGTGCAGGAATCCCCTGTAGAACTCCCTGTCTATGCAGTCCATCGTGAGACGCGGGCTTTTGATGTATGCGAGATAGCCGTTCACCATGCGGATAAGGGTGTCAAAATGCTTAAGGTAAGCAGGAGAAAACCCTGCGTTCGCGTGCATGGCTTTGGCGTATTCGTCCATCCATGTGCTGACAAGAATTTTGTCGGCCTCCTTCAACGGGCTGCCGTTCTCTTCCGGTGTTTCGCCGAGCAGCCGTTTTGCTCTGATGGCGATAGCCTTGTCCATCGCGTTCTTGTTCTGTTCCTTTGCATACGGGGCGGTGTCGGGGACAAGGTATAGTTTGGGATATTCGTACCACCTCTTGCCCTTGTCATAATAATCAAGGTATATCGTCCTGTTGCCGTTCTTCAGCTCGCGTGTCCTTATCTCTATCTTCATGCCTGTCTGTCCTTATCGAAAAACTTGTCCATCATATTGACGGCATCAATTTTCTTCTGGTCGATTATTTTCGCGTATATCTGTGTGGTCGCCACGTTCTTGTGGCCGAGCAGCTTGCTCACCGTGTAGATGTCAACTCCTATGGTCAGCATCATCGTCGCGTAGCTGTGACGGCTGACGTGAAAGGTCACGTGCTTCTCTATTCCGGCTTTCTTCGCCCATTCCGCCAGCCTTTGCTCTATGACGGAAGCCGCACTTGACAGGCGGAAGATTGGCTCGTCCCCGTCTTCCGTCTCACGGAGATAGCCGAGGGCATCCTTGGAAAGCGGCACGTTGACGACCTGCTGCGTCTTGAGCATCCTGACCCTTATATAACGGGTGGAATCGTTGGGCGTTGTCAGTACCTTGTTCCATGTGAACGTGCGGATGTCGCTGAGACGCAGCCCCGTAAAACAGGCGAACAGAAATGCCTTTTTCAGTTCCCCGTCATCGCAGGGAGTGGCCATCATTCTTTTCAATTCATCGATGGTAAGATAGACTCTTTTGCTTTCCTGCTGGTGGAAGCGTTCCTTGGATGTCAGCAAGGTCATGGGGTTGCGCTCGATGATACCGTCACGCAGTGCCGTGTTCAATGCGGCTGTAAGCACGGCCTGTGTCTGTAGTCCCGTACAGTTGCTTATTGTCCTGTCTTCGCTTTTCAGACGCTTGTTCTTCGCCGTGCGGAGGAAATTGATGAAGCCACGGCAGAAATCCAAATCGACCTCCAGCATGGATATGTTGAGCCGTCCGGTTGACCGCAGGTATTCCTCCACCTTGCGCCGCATGAACTTACGTCCCTTCATGGTCGATTCGGTCAAACCGTTCCCCTCGCTGGCGTATTTTTCAAGATACGCGAGAAGGGGCATCGAGGCTTTCATCACCTTGTCAAGGTTGGCTATGCCGTAGTTTTGCAGCGCGATGATGCGCTCTGACTTTATCTTCTCGGCAACGCTTCTCGCATGTTCGTTCTGTATCTTGTCAAGAGGTGTGTTCTCCGGGACAAGGTACACGCCAAGCGACTCCACCTTGCGCACACCTTTTGAATAGATGTCAAGATAGAGGCTCCTGTTGCCGTTTGCGAGCTTGCGCTCCCGGATGCGCACAGGCTCTTTCGCCTTGGTTGTCTTCTTCGGTCTTCCCATAAATCATTCAAAATTGTCCTTGCCGTCAAGCAACGTATTGTTTTTCTTCTGCAAAGGTACAATAATTGTTTTGTTTCACGTAACAAATACGCAACAAATATAAGGAATTTATGGAAATTTATGTTTCGCCAAAGGAATCAAAAAGTACAATCGATTATAATTGAATACCAATATATTACGCTTCTTTTAGTTACTTTGTTTTCACTTGTTTCGATTTTGTTTTCTTATCGCAAAACTTAAACATCATCAATTTCGTTGATGTGGAATACAGCCGCAGGGTAAATCCTATCCAATTGAAATACATCAACAATCTTGCTGCCGCATCTGAAACCGCAGAAACCCTGCTTGAGTCCTTACAAAAAGGCAAGAAAGAAGGAGGCGGTGGCAGTGACCAGTTCTTTCAGACATCCGCTGTCAACTTCTTGGCTGCCTGCATCTATTTCTTCTGCAACTGGGGCAAAGAGCCATACGACAAGGACGGAAATATGCTCACGGCAGAGAAGGTACAGGACAAACAGACCAAGCGGATGATACCCACCGGACGGGTGTTCAATTCCGCAGGCGAGGAAGTGGAACCGGCTTATTGGCTCGGAAAGTATTCCGATATGCCACATATCCTGTCATTCCTCAATGAGAGTTACCAGACCATTTTCGAGGTGTTGGAGACCGACAACGAGGTGGCACCGTTGCTCGGTCCGTTTCAAACCGCTCTGAAGAACAAGGCAATGGAGCAATTGGAGGGCATGATAGGTACGCTCCGTGTCTATACTTCGCGCCTTGCCACCAAGGAAAGTTACTGGATATTCCACAAGGACGGTGATGACTTCGACTTGAAAGTGTCTGACCCGAAAAGCCCTTCTTATCTCTTGATAGCCAATGACCCGGAAATGGAAAGCATTATCGGGGCACTCAACGCCCTTATTCTCAATCGTCTGGTTACACGAGTGAACACTGGACAAGGCAAGAATATCCCGGTAAGCATCATCGTGGATGAGTTGCCTACCCTGTATTTCCATAAGATAGACCGCCTTATTGGTACGGCTCGAAGCAACAAGGTATCGGTAGCGTTGGGGTTTCAGGAATTGCCGCAGCTTGAAGCGGATTATGGCAAGGTGGGTATGCAGAAGATTATCACCACTGTCGGCAATGTGGTCAGCGGTTCTGCCCGTTCCAAAGAGACCTTGGAATGGCTGTCTTCCGACATCTTCGGCAAGGTGGTACAGCTCAAAAAAGGTGTTACCATTGACCGGGACAAAACCTCCATTAACCTGAATGAGAACATGGACAGTCTCGTTCCTGCATCCAAAATCTCCGATATGCCGACCGGATGGATATGCGGCCAGACAGCCCGTGACTTTGTGCAGACAAAAACAGGAAGCGGTGGAAGCATGAACATTCAGGAAAGCGAGGAGTTCAAGACCTCCAAGTTCTACTGCAAGACGGATTTCGACATGAAGGAGATAAAAAAGGAGGAAGCCGGCTATGTACCGCTTCCCAAGTTTTACACCTTCAAATCAAGGGATGAACGGGAGCGCATCCTTTACAAGAACTTCGTGCAGGTTGGAGAGGATGTAAAGGAAATGATACAAGAGATTCAGAAATACAAAGTCAAGTAAATGTGATTGGATTGACGAAATTTAAGCAGGAGGGACATAATTTCTCCTGCTTAATTTCGTTTTATACGCTATTGCTCATTGTTTGCAATCAAATCCAACAGTCCAAAAAATCAAACTTTCCCCTTATATATGGAACATAGCCGAAATCATCAGTTGCTCCAACAAAACACCGCTAATGTTGCCAGCCAATCAGAAAAATCACTAACTTTGTGAGTTATATCCATAAACAGAAAACTCACAGTAATATGAAAATAAAACTCCTCCTGCTTCTCTTGGCAATCGGCCTCACCGCCCAGGCGCAAACTTGGCTATGGCCAATAGACGGACACAAAGCAAATGATAATGTACTCTATGTACCACAGCAACACATAAACGGAGAACTCAATCTCGACGAACTATTCATCGGCGGCGAAGAAGACGCACAGATACTCTCTCCGGAGAACGCCACAGTTTCAAGTTTCTCCCTGACCTATCTTCAAAGCCTTTCCTATCTGACCACCTTCTCAATAGACGGTAAATTCTCCATTGAAGACAACCTCAAAAATGTAAAGGCTGAACTTGACACCAAACGCTTCGACCCCGACTACCTCACAGGTAGCATAAGCCTTCGTCTGGACGACGGTAGAAAAATACACCTCACCGGCTTCATCCCTGAACGATACTTCAAAACAGGAGAACAAATACAACGAGGGCAGACACTCGGAACACTGCACCGCAGCTACTGCAAAATAAGAAAACCATCCATTATGGTAAGTGTCTCCACCCGAGACAACAAACCATCTGACCCGATGACATCTTTCGGACTGCATACAACCTTTATCCAGCCAAAGGAGGAAATCGTAAAAGAAACCTTTACAGCTGACGAAGCCAAAGAAGACTTCTCTAAAATAATGGCTGTACTGAAAGAAGCATACCCATCCCTCTATGATGTCGTGACTCCCGACCAGTTCTCCCAATTCGAGCAGGAAATCAACTCGGAATTAGCTGACGGCATAGACAGACCATCGCTGTACAAGATAATGCGTCGCCTCGAAGGCTTTGTCCACGACTCGCACATCAGCCTTTATCCTGACAGGCACGCCAAGAATAACGGATATATGCCACAGATTTTCTTCGGATGGTATGGTGACAGTTGTGTCGTGACTATGACAAGAAAAGAATACTCCGAATATGTCGGCAGGCGCATAGCCAGAATATCTGGTATTGCTGCGGATTCAATACGCAACTATCATTTACCTCTGATCGGGAATTACGATGCCGCCGTTGAAAGCGTAAAAGAAGAAGTGTTGGCATACCAGTGCAACTACAAGAGCAACGGTTATTGGGATCACACCATAGAATTTGCAGACGGAGAAAAGCGCAGCTTCAAGGGTTCTCCATCAACAGGACGACTGTCTGGCTTCTCGGAGCATACATATCTCGGCTATCTAATGCAAAATATGCAGCAGACGAGAAGAATGCTTAACGATTCCACCGCATATCTGGGACTCAACACATTCGTACTTAACGAGACTGCGACAGATGAAATCGTAAACTACATAGACTCCATCTCCAAAGCATCCGTTCCAAATCTCATAGTCGATGTCCGCAACAACCGTGGCGGAGATGTCAAAGTCCTGAACCGCATACTCTCAACTTTGCTGAACGAAGCGAGCCGGAACAAGGGCGCAATGAACTGGGTTCCGAAACGGGGAAACTACACCTCTTTCAAAGACTGCTGCCTCAATTACACCGATGATATGGAAATCTTCCCTGAATACGAACCAATGCCTGACGGTAACGGATACTATAGCATCGACGAAGACTGCAAACAAGTAGAACCGGACTCAACCGTGCAATACCACGGAAAAATATATGTCCTTACAAATGCCGGCTCCTGCTCAGCGGCAACGATATTCCCTGCGGAGATATTACGCAACAGACGGGGAGTAGTCGTAGGTCGTGAAACGGCAACCGCCTACCACTATATGACCGCATTGAAATTCGCCGACATACGTCTGCCGAACTCAGGATTCCAATTCCAAATCCCGCTTGTGCGTATCATCTACGACACCACACAAAACGAACGCATTCCTTACGGCCGTGGAGTCATTCCGGACTATCCTGTAGAAATAACAAGGCGTGAAATCTTCGAAGCGCCAGACTCAATTCTCACATACGCCCTTAACCTCATAGCAGAAGGAAAATACCTCGAAGGCGAAGACCCGTTTGCAGACTCCGACAAAGAACCTCACTCAAAGACTAGGCTCTGGTGGATTGCCCTCGGTGCAGCACTCATACTCGGTATATCAGGCTGGGGTATCTCCAGACGCAGAAAAATCGTTAATCTCACCAAAGAACAGCAATGAAACGAATCCTCCTCCTTCTTCTCTGCACAATCGGCCTCACCACCCAGGCACAGGAATACTTCGTAGACGGCTACACCTTCACCTACGGCGTAGCCAAACAAGACAGCCTCTACTCCATAGTCGCCACCGTCAAATCCAACTGTATGGTCTTCCTCAAAGACCCCATAATGAAAATCCGCACCTTCTCCGACGAACTCATCGAACTCAAAGGCACCGTCATCTGCAACGCCAACGAAGACAGCGATTACGAGGTAATAGTGGACAACGTCATCCTTGCCGACACAGACATCCGCTCCATCGCCCAGTTCTGGATAACCCCCGACCAGCTCGAACTCCTCCAGCACGGCATAGCCAAAATCCGCCTCACAATGATCCCGTCCAACCACGAAAAGCAATTCAAAAAAGACAAACTCGGCAAAGCCCTCTACCACTGCTACCAACTCGCCATCAAGGACGACGAAAGCTTCTGAATCCGCAGACACAAATATATCACCCAATTAGCACCACCCAATCAGAAAAATCACTAATTTTACAGCCCGTAAAACTCCCCATTAAATGAAACAGCAGAAACGACATAACAAACCAGCGGAAAAGTCCGCCAAAGACAAATCGAAATACTTGTCTTGGTTGTTTATCGTGCCTGCTTGTGCATATATCTTGTGGTTTTGGCATATAGATAACAAAACTTTATTTGAACCCGAATGGTGGTGGTTAATAGTCTTTGCAATAATCGGCTTTGCCGTTGGTATTATACGGTTGATTAAAGATAAAGAGATTGTTTGGAACTGGAAAGAATACCTGGGCGGAATCTTCTATTCTTTAATATATTCAGTCGGTGGAGTCATAGTCTCTTTGCTATTAAAGTCAATAATCGTACTTGCAAACTACTATATACCCTCAAGCCGTCCTTATTATGAGGAATCGGCAATCGTTCTTAGCAAGAACTATTTCAGTGGGTATAAAACATCAGAGCACTATGATGTTGAATGTCAATTTAAGAAAGAACAAATAGGAACTCAACTCATTAACGACTACGAACTCTATAACCAAGTCCAAATAGGCGATACTGTCATCTTCACCCTCCAAAACGGCTTCTTCAACATTCCCGTCATAAAAGACAAAACCAAACAATAAACATCCCCTCTTATGAAAAAGTTTAGATTTATTATTGGTTGGATAATGATTATTTGTACAGTTAATCTTTCTGCACAAACTGTCAATGGTATGCAATTTTGTAATAACAACGAAGCAAAAAACGACTCCTTATCCCGCACCACTTTAAAGGTTGTAATTAACGGATTACTTTGCGAAATTGAGGATAAAATACCTGCGGATACATTAGACGAAAACGGACGGATTCAGCAGATTATAAATGAAGAATTTGCTGATTTGAAAGAATACGAAATAACGGATTGCAAAATCTTGAAAAATATTCAGATAGGTTGCGGTAATCCTCAAACGCCGTTGCTAATAATAACAACAAAATTACCATACTATCGCAATGAACATCTTGTTGGCAATTATCGCGGAAAGCAAGGCAAGCTTATTTATGAACTGAGCCTTAATGCAGATTCTACTTATACATTTAATCAAACCCGAAATGATAAGAGATGCCCTGTACCCAAAATCTGGAATTGTGGAATATGGAAGATATCCAAAGGGAATGTCATCCTCATTTCCAGCAGTGCCCCGGACAATCTTCTTGCAGGTGGTTATAATTTTTTAGACACTATACAGACCAAAGTCAACACTACAAAAAAGCTTACACTGTCTAAAGAAGTTTGGCAAAACAAGAAACAAATTACATTAAACCGAGTTCCCAATGAATAAGTGGCATAAGATAGTCGGTATTATAGTCTTTGCAGTGATTGGCATTTATGAACTGCTGCTATGGGCTTTTGCAATTACCGATTGGGAAGATACACCATTGTATAATTGTATAAATAATTTGAGCGTAGCTCTTTGGCTCAATTATTTCATAGCTCTTTGTATGTTTATTTATCTTTGGCGAAAAGGAGGTAAGAAATGAAAAAGCGAGGATTAAAAAGATATTACCGCAATCTTTTCAAAAAGAATTTTGCCGAGAAGATAATTGCAGAGCTAAAAAGCGGAAATGCGGAATACGACTATGAGCATATCCATTTGGACGGATATCCGCTGACAAAATGGGCTGAAATCAAACAACACCTTGATGTCCTGTTTAGCCAGCTTGATACATTCAGGCTTAATGCAGAAACAATCAGTTCACCATTTCAAGTATGGGGATATATATGCCTTCAACGAAACTACGGATGTCAGATTGCAATGTATGTTCATACTCCCAATAATGACTTCGATGATTTTCCAAGGACATTTACCGATGTGTCAGAAACACCGACACTAAATCGTAAAGAGTGGATTGATTATCTCAAAGCAAAAGGAACGTCAGGCTATGAAATCAGATACACTCAGAATTGCGACAACGAACCCGAAATCATTATCGCATTGAAGAATACAGGAACTCCGATTTTCAAGAAATAAAACGGCAATTATGAAAATTGATATACCAAAATACGACCGAGGCTCAGGACTTCAGCTTTGCTGGAGCGACGACTTTACGATAAAAGTCACAAGCGAAAATGACGAAGTCGTTATTTCTGCAAACCGTGAAGGACTCATCTCGTTGGCAAACCATCTGCTCAATTTAGCCCAAACGGATGTGCCCTGTGGCACACATATCCATTTGGATGAAAATAATTCATTAGAGGACGGCTCACAAAGCATAATTATTGAGAAGATATGAAACAGTGGAAACAGACATCAGTAATGATAGGATTACTTCTTATAGAGGCAATAATAATGCTCTATGCTGTGCCTAAAGCCAATGAAGACGAAATCAATATGCAAATGTGGTTGGTAATTGGGTTGTTTTTTTTCTTACTGATAAGTTTGGCTATTTTAATAAAAGAGAATCGCGGTAAACGTAAATCTATTGCACAACTGTTTTTAATATGTGCTGCTACATATCTTCAAATAGTTTATTGTTCAATATTTTATAACTGGAGCATAGTATGTCTTACTTTGCCGATACTTCAAGTTATATTCGTATATGCAATTTTTAAGTTATCCCACGACATTGAGTCGTTAATGATATGTTGCTCAAATCTTCTGTTTTCAACGATATGGGCAAATCAGATGTGCGGTTTTCTCTGGTATAATAATAGATCAAACGACCCAGAAACTGTGGCTATCGCTTCCTTGTATGCGGTAGCCGGAACATTGCTTGTGCTGGTGTTCTCGTCAATAATGATAGTGAAATTCAATTCCAAGATCCTTGAAAGCAATGAAACTGACCGATAAACGATTTTGGAAATTTGAGGCAATGATGCTACTTTGTGGCGTGTTAACTCTTTTGTTTGTATTTTGTTCTTGTAGCAATCGACATGACCTGACGGATAATTACTCGGTATTTACTTATGGCGATGGATTATATGGCGAGAGTGAAAGGGATTATCCTATATTTGTTTCAAAACTCGGATATAAGGATGAACCGTCATTCATCGCAAATGTCCTAAATGTATGGTGGAATGATTCTGCAATAATCATTGAGCAAAATAATAATTATTGGTGGATAATCACAGCCGCTGATAGCCGGTTGAGTTATGGAGATAGATATGTTGGTCCTCTTTCAGAGCAGCGAAAGGACAGCATCATACATGCCGAAAAAATCAGTATCAAACAGATGGAGCATAGGAATTATGAATAAGCGGCAGAAAATAGTAGGCATAGTGTCGCTTGCAATCTTGGCGATAATAAATTTCGTAATATATGGGTTGTCAGATATGCAAACTATATATAAAGGACACCCTTCTGTCGAAAGAGTCCTGTCCGATTCTCATGATGCCTTATTGAATATTGGGTATCTCGTATTGGCTAATTATCTCATTATAGTATTCTTGTTCATTTGCCTTTGGCGGAAAGGAGGCAAGCGATGAAAATCAACAAATGGAGTTTTATAGTTTCGGTAATAAACATTGTTCTGGCAGGACTGGCAATATATGTGTTGAAAGAGTATGAACATAGAACAGATATTGTATCATCCCAACATCCAATTACTGATTTTCATATATTGGAAGTAAATCGTAGCGGTGGATTCAAGGGTGGTTCATCCGTTAAAATAGCATATAACAGCAAAGAATATTATACAGGCATACCCATTACTCGATGTAAAACCGAAGATGTTGAAAAATTGGCGTATTACTACGACGCGAAGAACGATGCCATATTCGAGGAAAGTGAACTTAACCGAAGATATGTCGTGTTTTATTTCATCCTGTTTTTATGTTCGCTGCTACTTTGGTTATATCCCGAAGTGCGAAAAAAGAAACCATGAGTTTGACAGATGAACGCTATGGGGAATATAAAAGTGTTGACCAAAACAGGAATAAACATGAAGGTATTTTGGGCAAGCATAGAATACAAGTATAATGGAAATCCCATGAAAGGGGGATTTGTATATGTGTTTGTTAAGGCTAATTCTGAAACAGATGCGTATGAGAGAATAACCAGTGAATTTCAGAATTTGAAGTTATCAATATCTGTAATTGAGTTTTTAACCCAATACGATAAAAGCACAAAATGGAACAGTGCAAGTGAAACGAAGCACTATATGGACATATATAATTCTGCAAGCATAAGTAATAGCTGCGTTTTTGATACATTTTATGCTTATGAGCATGAATAGTATATAATTCGTCAAACTCGCGTTATACAGATAGTAAGATATGAAAATTAAAACATTATTTAAGACAATTTTTTTGCATAGGATTAGTTATTGCTCTTTGTCTGTATCTATTACATATATATGGCAATTATATAGAACAGACACAGCAACCTATTACTGATTACACGTATAATGGGTATCAGGAAAAGAGTAGCTATAAAAATTCAAATGTGATTTTTATAACTTATAAATCAAAACAATACACACTACATACAGGAGACCGGATTTTAGACAAAATAAAGTCGGGAAATATCCCTAACTTATACTATTTTTCAAAAGCGGACTATCTATTTTTTGAAGGAGATTACTTGCCTGTGGGTTATGCCAAGGCTGCTTTACTGTTTACAATCCTCTTTCCCGTTATAGGAACTCTAATCTGGAGAAAAGAACTTGATAACGACATTCGTACAATGTAAGAGACACCTTAGATGATGTGATGACATGGATGACCGCCACAGGGAGGCATCCATAAAAAGTGAACCTATGGACTTGTCAAGGAATTGCTCACCACTGCTGAAAATCAACGCTATATCCGATTCAAGAAACAAGCGAGGTACAACCTACGTTAATTAGTAGCCAAAACAGAAGGGAAAAGCAGGGAAATGTGCTGGAAGAGCAGAATCACGCTATAAAGGGATAATATTTCAGTTTTTCCGTTCAGTTCAAGCACTTTACGCATAGTAACGTAATGGTTTTAGCGAGAATTGTATTATTTTTGCGGCACAGACAATAATCTCGTTTTAACTTTCATGTACTATGGGACATTTGTCACATCGAATGTCGATTATTATTTGTAACTTTGCGTATGGCAACACTCTATAAGATATTGATTCTGTGTGTTGGCTTTGCTCTCTCCTGTAATCTGTGGGCGCAAAGTCGGTTATCTTTGTGCCATCTGAAAGGAGGCAAGCGATGAAACGAACTGATGAATACCTTAATAAGTCATTACGTGAACTTAGTGCGTGGAGCTGGCTCCGTGAGCTGTCGGAGATGGACCGCCTTACGATTGAACTGGATAGAATCAGCAAAAAGAAACTATGCCAATATACTCCATCAGATATATACCTCGCAGTCAGTCAAGAAAAGGGTTTACAATACACTCTGCCAATGCCCGTCGCCATATTAAGCGATGATTTGCTTATTGATTGCGAATTTTATCCGGGAGATTTGCTAAAAGCTGTTCTTTCGGTGCCGACAACATATTATCAACATCACACAGAGGACTTTATTAGAATCGCATCTTTAGTTTCTTTGAAAACCAGTCAACAGGTCATGTATGACTATGGCGGCAACAGAGAACTCAGACAGTTGTTTGACTTATGGACTGATTATCGAAAATCATATTGGGTGAGAATAATCACTAAAGATTATCAACAACCGATTGATGATATTAAGGACTTTATATATCGTGTTATTGAAGATGATATGTCTGCTGATGTGGAATTTTCAGACTATGTGCAGTATTGGAAATCTGACAATCAAGGAGAAATTACAGCTTTGATTTCCACTGTCATTCCCTTTGACATTCTGCGTAAACGCATTGCCTGTAAATGGACTCCGGCAGATAAAATCGGCAATTCCTTTGTTGCTGACTCTCAAAATAGCACGATTAACTGTAATTACGTTTATTGGATTAGCATAGATTACGATAATTCATGATTATGGAATTTATAGCCGAAATATTCATACGGTCATGGTTCGGTTCGGCGATTTTTCATATCGGAGCCGGGCTTCGGTACGGTTGTCTGCGGTTGCTCCGTCGCGGGCGGAAAGTGTCATACAGGCAAATCCGCTATGGTTCGGAGGATTTCAATAACATAGACCATGCCGACAACAACCTTGCCAACGGATTTCTCGGCTTTCTCGTTCTCGCAGTTATTATAGTATTAATCGCCAAATAAATCTTGACATGAAACTGACCGATAAACGATTTTGGATAACGATACAATACATTTGTGTGTTATTCCTTACAGTATGCTTTACTGGACTTCTTGTGAGCGATTTATTCGTGTGGTTTATTGCTATATTCTTTTGGCTGTTCATTCCGGCAGTTATCGTTGCCTGCATATCTTTTATTTGTTCGCTAAGATGCAACGACAAGCATAAGAAGATGCTGTTGATATTGAATGTGGTCAACATTCTCTTATTTTCATTCTTGTTTTTCAATCCGTCAAACAGATGTGATGCCGATATAATGGAAAACCATTATATCGAATATGGCGGACGCATGGAGCGGATCTATCGTAATCTTTACAATAAAATGGCTCCCGGATGTTCCGTAGAGATTGAATTTGAGCATGGCAATGTTTCAATCTTCCATTTATTAAACGGGAATGGCGAGATGGGCTCCAACTGGGATCCGAGCGAGGAAAAGATTGATTCGTTGCTCATTCAAAGCGGGCTAGACAGAAATTCTTTAACTTGGCTAAAAAAAGAGTTGGAAGAAATAGGCTGCATATCTATTTCCTTGCAGTCTATACCGGATGCACCTTATTGTATCGGATTCCGCCGGATAGGTATGGGAAAGTATGATTATCAGATATATCATAGACCTCTCTCTTCTGAAGAACAAAAGAAAATCAATGAATCTGATGCCTCTATTGTTTATTCTCCTTTCGTGGTGTTTGAATATGGAGGTGGAGCCATCGGTTGTCAGAATTTTGTAGGAAAAGATGAATATCTGAAAAAGAAAATGCGATTACATCATGCGTATGACCGATAAACGATTCTGGATATGGAAAGTGAGATATACCATCAGATAAATGTAATTGATTGCGAATGTTCAATCAATTCAATAGATCCTTAAATCCGCAACTCCATTCCCGAAGTGCTACCTACAAGAGAAATGGACTTTT